>Ga0180432_10000418_pt1 | contig 69085 bp, 61 predicted proteins | sample SS_ome_10_FD_132414 | JGI IMG/M metagenome (GOLD analysis project Ga0180432, IMG submission 132414) | Hypersaline lake sediment archaeal communities from the Salton Sea, California, USA - SS_1_MS_2 metaG | ecosystem: Environmental > Aquatic > Non-marine Saline and Alkaline > Hypersaline >...
GAATTTAGTAAAACTGAAGCAGATGAGTTTGTTATAGGAGATCTTCGTAACCCTATGGTTAGTAAGAATCTTATTGATCGCTCTTTTGACGAAGTATACCAATTTGCCGCAGATATGGGAGGGGCTGGGTACCTTTTTATGGGAGAGCATGACTCAGATGTTTTACATAATTCAGCGATAATAAACCTGAATATGGTTGATGCATGCTATATTGGCATGAACAACAATATGAGCAATAGATTTTCGAACTTGCTATATATTGGTGTTAATAAAGAGAACAATCAAATATAGATATTTCTTAAGTAATATAATATTAAAATAAAAATTATGGCCTCAATATCCAATCGATATAAAGCAATTTTTTTTCATCTTCCCAAAACTGGAGGCATGTCTATACGCGAATTTTTAAAACCCTATGGGTTTATTAGTATAAAAAATAATTGTCATACTATATGGTCTACACAAGAGCTCATACAGAATGGCATATGTTCCCGGTTTAAAGAATTGATATCGAATGATGACATGTATGATAATTATTTTAAATTTTGCTTTATTCGCAATCCGTGGGATAGATATGTTTCTGCGTGGAAGTCTCTAATCAATAAAGGACATATCCATGATAGTTTTACGAATTTTGTTTTAAATCCAATCAGAACTGCTGATTCTCAAGAGGAACAAGATGTAATATGGCATAGCAGAATAAGTCAGGTGAGGCAGATTACAGATGATACAGGTGCTATTATGGTAAACTTCATAGGAAGATTTGAAAGAATCAATGAGGATTTTAAGAAAGTTTGTGATAGGTTGGATATACCATTTCAAAGATTATCTCATGTTAACATAACCGAACACAAGCATTATAGTAAGTATTACACTGAAGAAACTAAAGAGATAATAGCTGTTTTGTTCAAAGATGACGTCGAACGATTCGGATACACATTTGAAAGGCTATAACATTGCTTAAAACTATGTGAAATACAATTTAGGAGGATGTTCGGGGAGTTAGTTTTTTTCTTTGAATGATTATCAAAAAGGACAGCAGCCGGGCGCAGCAAGGTAGCTTTTAAGATTAAGGGAGATTTTATGGGAAAACAAAAACAAGTACTAGTGTGTGGTGCGGGAGGGTTTATAGGCAGTCATCTTGTTAAAAGACTCAAAAACGAAGGTTGTTGGATACGTGGTGTTGATTTAAAATATCCTGAATTTAGTAAAACTGAGGCGGATGAGTTTGTTGTAGGAGATCTTCGTAATCCAGCAGTTTGTAAAAACCTTATTGACCGGGCTTTTGATGAAGTATACCAATTAGCTGCGGATATGGGAGGGGCCGGGTACCTTTTTATGGGAGAACACGATTCAGACGTTTTACATAATTCGGCAATGATAAACCTGAATATGGTTGATACATGTTACAAGGGTGGGGTTAAAAAGATATTTTATTCTTCCTCAGCATGTATTTACCCTGAATACAATCAAATGGATCCCAGTAATCCAAAATGCTCGGAAGAGTCAGCTTATCCAGCGGCTCCTGATAGTGAATATGGATGGGAGAAATTGTTTAGTGAAAGGATGTATTTATCATATTATCGAAATCATGGCCTGACAGTGCGTATTGCCAGATTCCATAACATTTTTGGGCCGGAAGGAACATGGAAGGGTGGCAAGGAAAAGGCTCCGGCTGCGCTTTGCCGGAAAGTTGCAGAAGCAATCGATGGTGGAGAGATTGAAATATGGGGAGATGGGGAACAAACACGCTCATTCCTTTATATTGATGAATGCCTTGAAGGCACCCGCAGATTAATAGATTCGGATTTTATAGGTCCGGTTAATATCGGGTCGGAAGAAATGATAACAATAAATAATTTGGCAAAAATGATTATCGATATTGCCGGCAAAAATTTAACAATAAAACATATAAAAGGCCCTTTGGGGGTGAGAGGAAGAAATTCTGACAATAGACTTATAAAAGAAAAATTAGGATGGAAACCGACAATGCAACTTCGTACGGGAATGGAGGTTACTTATAAATGGATCAAGAAACAATGCGAAGAGTATCAAGCAAAGGCAAAAAAGGAGGGATAAAATGTCTCAAGGTATAACCGCTATAAACCAAAAAGTCGAGAAGGAAAGTATTTTTGTCGATGAACTTTTGACGGAGGTGCGCAAAGTAATTGTCGGACAGGATTATCTCTTAGAACGCCTTCTTGTGGGCTTATTAGCTAATGGGCACGTTTTAATCGAAGGGGTGCCGGGTCTTGCAAAGACCATGTCAGTACGCGTTCTCTCCGCGGCGATCAGTACGGGGTTTCAGAGGCTTCAGTTCACGCCGGATCTCCTGCCCGCGGACTTAATCGGAACGCTTGTATATAATCCGAAAGACGGGGCTTTCACCACGAAAAAAGGGCCTATTTTTTCAAATATGATCCTTGCGGATGAAATAAACAGAGCCCCGGCGAAAGTCCAAAGCGCGCTTCTTGAAGCTATGCAGGAAAGACAGGTCACTATAGGCGAGAATACATTTAAGCTGGAGGAACCCTTTCTGGTGCTTGCCACACAGAACCCGATAGAGCAGGAAGGCACCTATCCCTTACCCGAAGCTCAGGTGGACCGGTTCATGCTTAAGATAAACATAGGATACCCGAACAAGGAAGAGGAACACAAGATATTGCAACGCATGGCGTTTACCGACAAGAAAATAGAGGTCTCGGCGGTTGTTTCACCCCAGAGGATACTGGAAGTGCGAAAAGTAGTAAACGAGATATATATGGACGAGAAGATAGAAAGATATATCGTCGATATCGTTTATGCCACGCGTCACCCGAAAAATTACGGCCTTGATGATCTCGTAGGGTTAATACAGTACGGGGCTTCACCGCGTGCGAGTATCTACCTGGCTTTGGCCGCGAAGGCGTATGCTTTCATAAAGAGACGGGGATACGTTACTCCCCAGGACGTAAAATCCATAGGTCCGGATGTCCTCAGGCACAGGATCATCGTCAGCTATGAGGCGGAAGCGGAAGAGAAGACTTCTGAGGATATCATCAGAAGGATATTTGATGAAGTAGAAGTGCCGTGATAGGCATTTGGAGTAAATAGGTTTTTTATAGCAGCGGCAAGGTCGGGACAGGTTTACTGTAGTAGTGTAAATTTTAGAATAAACCTGCCCCGGGATTTTTATTTTCACAAAGTCTATGATACCCAAGGAAATAATACGGAAAATAAGGCGGATACAGATTACCACATCCCGAAAAGTGACCGATGTTTTCGCCGGGCAGTATCAAAGTGTTTTTAAAGGCGTAGGGATGGAGTTTGATGAGGTCCGCGAATATCTGCCGGGTGACGAAATACGGTCGATCGACTGGAACGTCACGGCCCGTATGGGGCACCCGTATATAAAAAAGTTCGTGGAGGAACGCGAGCTTACCATCATGATACTCCTGGATGTATCGATGTCCTGCCGCTTTGGAACGGTCGGCCGGATTAAAAGTGATCTGGCGGCAGAACTTTGTTCGGTCATAGCCTTTTCCGCCATACAGAATAACGATAAGGTGGGGATGCTCACCTTTACGGATCTGGTGGAGAAGTACATCCCGCCGAGAAAAGGTATGCGCCATGTGCTCAGGGTCATCAGGGAAGCCATCTATAATGTCCCGAAAGGGACCAGGACCGATATAAATAATATCCTCGAGCACCTGAACAGGGTCACTACGCGCAGGACTATTACTTTTATCGTGTCGGACTTTTTCGCTTCTGATTTCAAAAAGATACTGTCAGTGACGAATAAGCGTCACGATGTCATTGCCGTTACCATAACCGACCCCGCCGAGCTTCAATTGCCGGAATCAGGGATAGTGAAACTGCATGATGCTGAAACGAACGCCCCTTATGTAATCGACACTTCCGATCCTGAGGCTAGGAATCTTTATAAGAGGCGCACGGAAGAGATGATCGCCGGGCGGGAGGAACTCTTCCGGTCGGTGAATGTAGATAGTATAGACATCCGTACGGATCAGTCTTATGTGGAACCGCTTATACGGTTTTTCCGCATGCGTGAAAGGCGCTTAGTGCGGGGATGATATTTAAAACTAGTGCGATCTGCAAGTTATGAATAAAAAAATATGCTTTTTATGTATAATTTTACTGTTTAATGGCTTTTTAACGGGAGCATCTGCTTCCGGTACTGAAAACGTTTTACAGATTACTGCAGCTGTCGAGGAGAAAGAGTTCCACATCGGCGACAGGATCAAGCTGACGCTTATTGCCGAGAACACGGGCGGATTTGAGATTTTATTTCCCGATAAGCCGGAAAACCCGGGAGACTTTTCTTTTATTGAGTCTTATCCGGTAGAAGCCAGATGGCCCCGGAAGCCGGTCACAGGCCGCGAGTATGTCCTCAGCATATATGATGCCGGTACGCATGTCATACCCCCGATCCCGGTCGGGTACAGGCGAGCGGGAGAGACTGACTGGCGTACCGCGGAAAGTCCGCAAGTCCCCGTAGAGATTAAAAGCCTTTTAACCGGCGAGGATAAAGATATCAGGGACCTTAAGGGCCTGATCGTGTACGGCAGCGATCTGGGCAAGATGATCCTTATCATTGCGATAATTTTTGCCGTATTTTCAATATCATGGGCGATATGGCTCAGGAGGAAGAAACTCATTTTAGCCGGGGAAGACCGAAGAAGGAAGACAGCGTATGAAATCGCCTACCAGCAGCTGAAAGAACTCGAGAAGTTAAATCTCCCGGCTAAAGGGCTGATAAAAGAATATTATACGGGACTTTCCGATATTATCCGCCGGTATCTGGAGAACAGGTTTTCCTTCCGGGCGCCTGAGATGACCACGGAAGAGTTCATGGAGGCGATAAAAAATTCTCAAGCGTTGACTGAAGAGCAAAAGGAACTGCTCAAGGAGTTTCTGTCTAATTGTGACATGGTGAAATTCGCGAAGTACGGGCCGACCCCCCTGGAGATGCTTGACAGTTTTCATGCGGCAGAGCGACTGGTGGATCAGACCAGACTATTAGAGGAAGAGGAGAAAGAGGTATGATGTTCTTTGCAAATCCGTGGATGCTTCTTTTATGCCTTTTGATACCACTGGTAATATACATCGCTAAGAGGCTTGAAAAAAGGGGCCAGGGATCGTTTCGTTTTTCCAACCAGGATCTTTTGAGGGGCCTCAAACCCTCTTTCAAGGTGAAGCTCAGGGAAAGGCTTATTTACCTGCGTGCGGCGTCCTTATTCTTGCTGATACTGGCAGCTGCCAGGCCCGAGTCCATGTTTGAGAAGACGCATGTATATGTTGAGGGTATTGATATAGTTCTGGCGGTTGACGCATCCAGCAGTATGCGTGCCATGGATTTTGAGATGGGAGGGGAGCGCGTTGACCGGCTTGAAGTCGTCAAAAGCGTTGTGACGGATTTTATTGAAAGGCGCCCTGACGACAGGATAGGCATGGTTGCGTTTGCCTCACTTGCCTATACGGTTTGTCCCCTTACGCTTGACCATGACTGGCTTGAGAAAAACCTGGAGAGGGTACAAATAGGCATGATAGAAGACGGTACTGCCATAGGATCCGCAATAACCGCGTCACTTAACAGGGTTAAAGACACCGAGGCAAAAGAGAAGATCATAATACTCCTTACCGATGGACGGAACAATGCCGGCAGGGTCTCACCCATGGCTGGTGCGGAGGCAGCCGCAGCTTTAGGGGTCAGGGTATATACAATCGGGGCAGGGACAAAAGGACTCGCGCCGTATCCGGTCAAGGATATGTTCGGCAATGTCGTGCTCAGACCCGTGCCGATAGAGATAGACGAAGATTTACTTGAAAAAATAGCCGATACGACGGGCGGCGAATATTTTAGGGCTACGGACACCAGGTCGTTGAAGAACATATACGAGAGGATCGATGAACTTGAAAAAACGCCCATGGAAGAGACCGGCTATAACATCTACAGGGAACTTTTCCCGTCTTTTGTCACGTTGGCGTTAGTCTTGCTTCTGGTGGAGGTAATACTCGCCAATACATTTTTGAGGAGGATACCGTAAATGAAGTTCGGTGCCCCTTACATGATAGTATGGCTATGGATCGTGCCGGGGATAATTCTCTTTTATTACCTGGCTTCTCGCAGGAGAGTAGAGGCACTCAGGCGTTTTGCTTCGGATAATATTCTTAAGGAAATGTCAAAGTCTTTTGACAAGCGGAAAAGAAACATCAAGAATTCCATGATTGTTATCGCCACTTTTTTTATACTTCTGGCCCTCGTACGGCCGCAGTGGGGTTTCCAGTGGCAGGAGGTCAAGAGGGAAGGTCTTGATATCCTCATTGCGCTTGACACTTCCAACAGCATGCTCGCCGAAGACGTCCTGCCCAACAGACTCGACCGGGCAAAGATGGCTATTGAAGATCTTGTAAAAAAACTGCACGGGGACAGGATCGGTCTTGTGGTCTTTTCCGGGACGGCTTTTCTGCAGTGTCCGCTTACGATAGACTATGACGGGTTTCTTCTTTCGCTTAATGACGTGGACGTAAGCACCATTCCGGTGGGGGGGACTTCTCTTTCCAATGCGATATATACTTCCATCAGGAGTTACGAAGGAGGGAAAGAAGGGGAAAAAGTGCTTATCATTATAACCGACGGTGAAGATCTCGAGGGTGGCGTTGACAAAGCGATTGCCAAAGCGAAAGAAAGCGGCGTGAAGGTCTTTTGCGTAGGCATAGGTTCTCCTGAAGGCGAACTCATACCGATAAAGGCTGAAAAGGGCAAAAAAGTTTTCCTTAAAGACGCGGACGGCAACGTGGTAAAGACGCGTCTTGTTGAAGGGACTCTTCAGAAAATGGCTGTTGAAACCGGAGGGATGTATGTCCGTTCTACCGGGGCAGAATTCGGTCTTGATCTTATATATGAGGAAAAACTTTCCAAGATGGAGAAAGAGGAGTTTGAGAGCAAGATGGAAAAACGTTACCATGAGCGGTTCCAGATCCCGCTTGTCTTTGCGCTGGTCTTGCTTTTTTGTGAACCGTTAATCGGCGACAGAAGAAGAGAATAATTAGAGGAAGATTAAGTGACGCTAGATAGGTTTATAAAAATAAATTATGGTAAAATAGGCCTGGTTGTAATAGGAGCGCTTATTTTGTTATTTTTCTGCAGGCCTGCGGATGCTGTTTCTATCCGCAAACAGGTAAAAAGGGCTGAAAAATTATACCAGGAAGGCAAGTACGATGAAGCGCTTGAAAATTACGATAAAGCGCTTTCCGTAAAGCCGGATGATGCTGAAGTTCAGTATAACCGGGCTGTTACGCTTTACCGTAAGGGTGAATTCCGGGAAGCAGAAAAAGCATTTTTGCAGTCACTTGCTTCAGGGGAAGAAAAACTGGAAGAAAAAAGTATATATAATACGGGCAACAGCAACTATCGCGTAAGTGAATCTCTGGAAAAAACTGATTTGAAATCCGCCTTGAATAGCTACCAGAAAACTGTACAATACTACAAAAGAGCGGTTGAGCTTGACCGGGACGATTTAGACGCCAAATATAATTATGAATTTACGATGAAAAAAATTAAGGATCTTGAAGAGGAGCAGCAACAGGACCAGCAACAGCAACAACAACAGCAACAAGACCAAAAAGACCAGCAAGAGGACCAAAAGCAGAAGCAGGATCAAAAAGACGAGCAGCGAGAAGACCAGGAGAAACAGGACCAAAAGCAGCAGCAAGATCAGAAAGACCAGCAGCAAGAGCAGCAGAAGAAGCAGCAAGAGAAAGAGGAAGAGAAGCAAAAAGAACAGGAAAAGAAAGAACAGGAGCGACAGCAGGAGCAACAGGAGCAGGAGCAACAGCAACAGGAAGAGCAAGAGCCACAACCTAGCATGGGAGAGCGTCCTGAGCCGATTGAAGGGCAGATGACTGAGGAAGAGGCTGAAATGCTTTTAAGAGGCCAGGAGGAAGAAGAGAATCGGATGAGGGCGGAACAAAAGGAAGCCAGAGGAGCACAGCGTCCTCCTGTTCTTCGGGATTGGTAATTTATTATTAAACAGATAGCATGAGAAAATTTTTTATCTTAGTCGTATTGATGTTTTTCTTTGCCACGTGCTTAGGCCAGGCAGAAAGTATAAGGCTTGAAGCAAGCATAGAGCAAAACAAAGTATCTGTAGGGAACCCTTTGTATCTTTATGTTACTTTTTATGGGGGGCAGGATATAGACCAGCTTGATATACCTTCTGTGGATGGCCTGCAGATAAAATATGTGGGGCCGTCTACCGAGGTCTCGATCGTAAATGGGAAAGTTTCCCAGTCGATCACCCATACTTATCTGGTATATCCCCGTAAGGAAGGGACGTTCGAGATAGGACCCTTTTTTGCTGATTACGGCGGCAAGACGTATAAAGCCGATGCCGTTATTTTAAATGTTAGCAGTATCCCGTCTCAAGTGCCTAAGAGTACACCTTATTCCGGAACGCCGGTTAAAGTTCCTTCCCAACCGGCATCCACTCTGCCTCCAGGCAGCGGTATGGGGGCTTCTTATGTCGGGGATAAGATTTTTCTTACCATGGATATCGATAAAAGAAAGGTATACATCAATGAGATCGTTCCCTTGACAATAAAAGTGTATGTAGACGGGCTCGGACTTAAAGATATCGAATACCCTGTATATTCCCATGAAGGGTTTTCCGCCGGGGAGTTTGCCACACCGGAGAAGCGCCGGGAGACAGTGCGTGGCAGGAGCTATGATGTTTTAGTTTTCCGGCAGAATCTTTTCGGGATCAAAGAAGGTAATTACGTATTAGGGCCGGCAAGACTTCGCTGCAAGTTAGTCGTCAGAAAGCGCACTTCAAGGAGCACTTCCATTTTTGGAAGCAGCATTTTCGACGACGACTTTTTTAGCAGTCGTTTTGGATATGAGACCTACCCGGTAGATCTGGAATCGGAAGAGATCCCTGTCACTATCTTGCCGTTTCCGAAGGAGAATCGTCCTGTGGATTTTCAGGGAGCAGTGGGGGATTTTTCGATGGATGTCTATATTGACCCGTCGGAGGTAAAAGTCGGAGATCCCGTTGTGGTACGTATGGTTGTTAGAGGTGAAGGGGACCTGGATACGGTTACGGTGCCACAGTTATCATCCACACAGAATTTCAAGACGTATGAATCGGAGGTTACTAAGAAAGGGGATAAAAAGACCTATGAACAGATACTTATACCGAAGACTACTACTGTAGAAGAAGTGCCGCCAGTCTCGTTCAGTTTCTTTAATCCGACGATCGGCAGATACGAGACTATAAGAAAAGGGCCGTTCCCTTTGAAAGTAATGGAACAGCCCGACTCTGAGAAACAGGTGAAGATGGTATCTATGCCGGAAGGAGGCGAAATCTTTTATCCCCGTGAAGAGCTAGGTAAAGATATCATCTATATAAAAGAAAGCATCGGCAAGCTTCAGCCTAAGGGCTATTTCCTGTACAAAAACTGGTTGTTCTGGGCGTTTCAAGTCGCAGCGTTTTTCTTCTTCGCCGCATTTTACAGAACGTACAAGGAAAAACAGAGGATACTCAGCGATAAAAGTTATGCGCGTTTCCTAAGAGCCCCCAGAAAGGCAAGAAGCGGCATGGCCAAGGCACAGGCGCTTCTGGGCAAGGAAAATGCGCTTCTTTTCTATGACGCTATTTTTAAAACGCTCCAGGATTATCTTGGGGATAGATTTGATCTAGCTAAGGGGAATATTGCAAGCGGGGTCATCGAGAAAAGGCTTGAGCCGGTCGGGCGGGATGAAGAGATGATAAATATGATGAGGGATGTCTTCAGCGCGTGCGAAATGGCTCGGTATGCCTCTTCGGGTTCGGCTGACCGCAGGACGAAAGAAGATATTTTGGATAAGGTTAAAAGAATAATCGACTATATGGAAAAAGCAAAGATATAGGTGAACATGGCATATGAAAAAGTATTAAAAAGTTGTATAATTGCAGCTCTTTTTGCATCTTTTGCAGCACTATCCTTGGCGGAAGAGCCTGCTACCCCGGAAGAGCTCTTTATTCGCGGCAACAGTTACTATGAAAAAGGTGAATACGAAAAAGCTATAAGCGAATACGAGAAGATCCTTGCAAACGGCTATGAAAGCGGACCGGTATATTACAATATAGCGGATGCATATTTTAAATCCGGAAAGCTCGGCAAAGCCATACTGAACTATAAACGGGCAAAACGCATAATGCCGCGTGACGCGGATTTGGCCGCGAATTATAAGTTTGCCATGGCAAACGTGCAGGCGAAGATCGAGCCGAAGAGAGGTGTATGGGCTTGGCGACCCATTAGGATATATGCTACGAGTTTCACCATAAATGAACTTACGCTTTTGGCATCCGGGATGTACGTAGCCATTATGGTCCTTATTTTTATTGCTGCTGTCCGTCCGGGAAGAAACGGTTATCTGAAGATGGCGATAATACTGGTTTCAGTTTGTTTTGCTATAAACACCGCTATTTTGTGGGGTAAAGTTAACTGGGTAAGGTCCGGTGCTGTCGTGACTGCCTCTAGAGCGGAAGCCCTTTTCGGGCCGTTTGACTCCGCGACAAAATTTTTCACACTGCATGAAGGAGTGAGCGTCTCGATACTTAAGTCTAAAGACGACTGGTATAAAGTGAGGCGCGCTGACGGCAAGGTCGGATGGATCCAAAAGACCACGGTCGAGAGAATATGATTAAAAATGGATATTTAATGTCCGGAAAGAGAATAGTATATGCCCAAGACGCTTAGGGAAAAAATAAAAAAAGATTTGCTTCTTCTGGACGGAGCTTTCGGAACATATGCCGAGTCCCTGGGCCTGAGAGATGCCGACTTTAAAGATAAACCTGCCTGTATGGAATATCTTTCCCTGGTGCGGCCTGACTTTATCAGCAAGATTCATACGGATTATCTGGAAGCCGGGTCTGATGCCGTGGAGACAAACACGTTCGGGGCAAATGCTGTGAAACTCGCCGAACATGGGCTGGAGAAAAGCGTATATGATATAAATCTGGCCTCCACTGAGCTTGCCCGTTCTGTGGCGGATAATTTTGCTACTGCCTCATGGTCCAGGTATGTCATAGGCACCATGGGGCCTACAGGCAAACTCCCGTCTTCTACCGACCCCTCTTTAGGGGGCATCACTTATAAAGAGCTCAAGAAGATATATTGTGATCAGGCGCTTGGGATAATAGACGGCGGAGCCGATGCATTGCTTGTTGAGACGGGACAGGATCTATTGGAAATGAAAGCCGCCGTCAGCGGGGCTAAAGATGCGATAAGCCAGAGGAAAAAAGATCTAGTGATCATGGCACAGTGCACCCTTGCAAATAACGGCCGGATGCTCTTGGGTACGGAGATTTCCGCGTTTACAGCCGTTATGGGATACCTGGGTGTCGACGTTATGGGGCTCAATTGCAGTACGGGTCCGGTAGAGATGGAAAGCGCCATTCGCTTTTTAAGCGAGAATTCCCCGACCTTTATATCATGTGTGCCCAATGCGGGACTACCGATCGAGGTGGGAGGGCGCGTTGTATATCCCTTAAATCCGGAGGATATGGCAGAGCTCATAGCGGATTTTGTCCGGAAATACCGTTTAGATGTTGTAGGGGGATGCTGCGGCACGTCTCCGGAGCACATCCGGAGCATGCGCAAGCTTATCAAAAAAATCAAAAAACGCAAAATCCCGCCAAACCGCTTCTATGCCAGTTTTTATAAGGGATTTGATCTAAGGGACATGGCGCATCCGGTAAAGATAGGGGAGAGGATAAATACCCAGGGGTCCCGGAGGATGAAGGACCTTTTGATGAAGGAAGATTATGACGGGATTGTCGAACTGGGTAAGGAGCAGCAGATTTTCGGAGCTAAGATATTGGATGTCTGCAGCGTCCTGACAGAAAGGGCCACGGAGAAAAAAGACACCGTTCTTCTTACCCGACGCCTCGCCGAAAGCGTTCAAGTGCCGCTTATGATAGATTCCACTGATAGCGATGTCATAGAAGAAGCCCTTGCAAACTATCCCGGGACAGCCTTTATTAATTCCGTCAACCTTGAAGATGGCGGTGAGGATGCAAAACGCGTGTTCTCACTTGCAAAAGAGCACGGCAGTTTCGTGGTGAATTTAGTCATTGATGAAGGAGGGATGGCGAAAACCGTCGAGCAGAAACTTAAAGTGGCGGATAGGCTGTACAAAATAGCGCACGAAGAGCATGGCATAGAGGCTCATCGCCTGCTTTTCGATATGCTCACGTTCACCCTTGGAACGGGAGAAAAGGAATATGCCGATGCGGCTATGAAAACGTATAAAGCGATAAAGCTTCTTAAAAAGCGGCATCCTGGAGTTTTTACCGTTTTGGGGGTAAGTAACATATCCTTCGGTCTTTCAAAAGAAGCGCGGCGGATTCTAAACATGGTGTTTTTGCACCATGTTGTTAAAGCGGGACTGGATATGGCTATTGTAAACCCGGCCGAATATATCGAATATAAAGATATACACGGAAAAGAAAGACGCCTTGCGGAAGATCTTATATTTAACAGACGCCCCGAAGCTCTTGGTAAGTTTGCGGCGCACTTTTCTTATAAAATACTCGAGAAAGCCGCTAAGGCCCCCGTGGAGACGGCAGCCATCCTTTCCGCTAGAGAAAAATTAGTAAAATGCATCTTTGACAGGAACAAGACCGGGATTATTTCAGTCGTAGGCGAAGCCTTGAAGGAATATTCCGCCGAGGAGATCATCAATAACATACTTATGGATGCGATGAGGGAGGTGGGAGAGAAACTTGAAAGCGGGGAGATGGTACTTCCTTACGTCCTGCAATCGGCGGAAGTCGTCAGAAAAGCTATAGAATATCTTGAGAAGTTTCTGCCGGCGGATTCGACCGCCCGTAAAGGAAAAGTGCTTTTGGCTACGGTAGCGGGAGACGTTCATGATATCGGCAAGAATCTGGTGAAGATGATCCTCGCGAATAACGGTTTTTCCGTTATTGATCTTGGCAAGCAGGTTCCGGTTGAGAGGATAATCGCCGAAGCCAAAAGGAACAAGGTGGACGCGGTGGGGTTAAGCGCTCTTTTGGTGTCAACCGCCCGGCACATGAAAATATGCGTCCAGTCCATGCACGATGCGGGTCTTGACTACCCCGTACTCATAGGCGGCGCTCCGACAAACAAAGAATTCGCAAAGGAGATCTCCTCTACCAAGGATGAAAGCATCTACAAGGGAGGGGTTTTTTACGCCAGGGATGCCTTTACGGGCCTTAAGATAATGCAGAGTCTTTCGGATCCGGCTGCCAGAAAAAAAGCGCTGGATGATTATTACAGTGAAGCCGGCAGGGCGCGTGAAGAAGGCGAAAAAGCGAAAGGCGCGCCTGGAGCGCCATCCGGAGAAAAAACGGTTAAGCGAAGGAAACTGCCTCAGGTACCTTTTTACGGTATCCGGACCCTTTCGAATATACCCTGCGACGAGGTGTTTGAATACCTTGACGAAAACATGCTTTTTTCCGTTGCCTGGGGAGCCAAACTTAAAGATGAGAAAGAAAAAAAACGTATCATAGAAAAAGAATACCGGCCTCTTTTGGCGGAGCTTAAGGAAGAGGCCGTAAGAAAAAGATGGCTGGACCTAAAGGCGGTTTACGGTTATTTTAAATGCCGGGCCGCTGATACGGACATGGAAGTGCTTGATGCTTCCGGCAAGCTTTTGGAGAAATTCGAGTTCGTACGTTTAGAAGATAAAGGCGCCCTTGCGCTCGCGGATTATTTTTCTAATGAACCGGAAGGATACGATATAGTTGTGTTCCAGGCGGTTACGGTGGGCAGTAAGATCAGCGAAGCTGTCGACAAATTCAACGGCAATAAAGAGTTTACGCGTGCTTTTTTCCTTCATGGTCTCAGCGTGCACCTTGCTGAGGCATTGGCCGCATACGTACATGACAGAGTGCGCAAGGAGCTGAGACTTGCGAAGACAGAGGGCAAACGTTACAGCCCCGGGTATCCGCTCTGGAGAAACATGGAAGACCAGAAGAAGATCTTTAAGATCCTGGATGTGGAGAAAAGGCTGGATGTGCACTTGACCGAAGCGTGCCAGATGGTCCCGGAGCAGTCCACCACAGCCATGATCGTGTATAACGATAAAGCGGAGTACTAGGAGCGTTTCGCCGGCGACAGGAGGTACCGATGGAATGTAAGAAGTCCAATAACATGTCAAAATGCAACTGTTCGTATGAACCCTGTTCCAGAAAAGGCATATGCTGTGAATGCCTGCATTATCATAGGGGCATGGGAGAGCTTCCTGCATGTTATTTCCCGGATGATGTAGAGAAGACATACGACCGCAGTATCGAAAGATTTATAGAGACGTACCAGTAGGTTCCCTCTTTATGTTTAATCATCACAAGTATCCGTTATTATAAAGTCTTCTTTGGGAGAGTACCCCTTTATAATATTTTCACTTTAACCGGACCCGGATAGAATGAATTATGTTGAATAAATACGATGTTATCATAGTCGGCGGAGGTCACGCGGGAAGCGAAGCGGCTTTAGCGTCTGTGCGGATGGGCATGAGGACGCTGATGGTGACGCTTAAAAAAGATGCCATTGGCTATACCTCGTGCAATCCTTCTATCGGCGGTATCGGAAAAGGACAGCTTGTTAAGGAGATAGACGCTCTTGGCGGCGAGATGGCCAAAGCGGCTGATGCAAGCTGTCTGCAGTATCGTATGCTTAACTCTTCAAAAGGATACGCCGCAAGGTCCTCCAGGATGCAGATAGACCGCAAACTCTATAACAACTATATGAAAAACGCTGTTTTATCCCGGGAGAATCTGGATGTGCTTGAGGATGAAGTCAAAGAGGTTATAATCAGGGGGGATAAGTGCCGGGGCGTAAAGACAGCTAAAGGCGAAGAAATCCTTTCATCGAATGTGATACTCACTACCGGCACGTTCATGAACGGCACAATACATATAGGACTTGAACATTTTTCAGGCGGCCGGATAGGCGAAGAGGCTTCACGGGGTCTTTCTGAAAATCTTACTCAACTGGGTTTTAATACAGCTTCTTTAAAGACGGGTACCCCCGCAAGGCTTGATGCAGAGACGATAGACTTCTCCGCGCTTCAGGCGCAGCCGGGGGATGAAGCTGTTGTGCCTTTTTCTTTTTCGACTAGCGAGATAAAGCTTCCGCAGAAGGCGTGTTATATAACAAGAACCAACAAAAAGACGCATGATATAATCCGAAAAGGGCTGGATAGGTCTCCTCTTTATTCCGGGAAGATAAAGTCAACCGGTGTAAGGTATTGCCCCTCTATCGAAGATAAGGTAGTTAAGTTTCCTGAGAGGGACTCACATGTAGTGTTTCTTGAACCGGAAGGGTTGGATGCCGGAGAATATTATCCTAACGGGATATCCACGAGTTTGCCTCTTGATGTGCAAAAAAACATGTTGCGGAGCATAAAGGGGCTTGAAAAAGTGCGGATGGTAAAACCCGCATATGGGATAGAGTATGATTTTGTCGAACCAACTCAGCTTTTTCCCACCTTGGAGACAAAGAAAATCAAGGGACTCTTCATGGCGGGCCAGATAAACGGGACTACGGGCTATGAAGAGGCAGCTGCTTTAGGTCTTATGGCGGGGATAAACGCATCGCTGAAGGTAAGGGGGGAAGAACCGCTTGTCCTCCAGAGGTCACAGGCTTATACAGGGGTTCTTATAGACGACCTTACCACAAAGGGAACTAAAGAGCCGTACAGGATGTTCACTTCACGCGTAGAGTACAGGATAATGATCCGTGAGGATAATGCCGACATGCGTCTTGCAAAAGTGGGATGCGGTATAGGACTTGCTGCAAAGAATAGTCTGGAAAGAGTGCAAGAGAAAAAAAAGCACGTGGAAGAAGCTAAAAAACGCTTGGCTGGAAAAGCGATTTCCCCGTGTACTGAAATCAACAGCATGTTCTCTCATAAAGGAGAAGATCCTCCGGCGGGAAAGGCGTCTTTACTGCAGATATTAAAAAGACCGGGCATCTTATACGAGGATATAGCAGAGCTTGACGATGAGGCTTTGAGGCTTTCTTATTATGAGAAAGTGCAGTTAGAGGTGGATATAAAATATGCCGGCTACATTGAACGGGAGCTTTCCAGGATAAGCAAGTTTTCGGACCTCGAGAAGATCCGCGTTCCTCACACTTTTGATTATTCGCAGGTCCCCGGCCTCTCCAACGAAGTAAAAGAAAAACTCACTCACTTTAAACCCGGTTCACTGGGGCAGGCTTCCAGGATCTCCGGTGTGACTCCTGCTGCAATATCTATCCTCATGATAAAGCTGAAAGGGATGAAAAAAGAAAAATCCAGAATACAGGAGTCATGACGTTCTAAGGATAAAAAGAAATGGATTACTACTATTCTTTTAATAAATATCTTCAAGGAAAATTCGGCACAAAGGTTAAAAAGATAAGCCTGAATGCCGGCTTTTCCTGCCCGAATAAAGATGAAGAGGCGGGGAAGAAAGGGTGTATTTTCTGCAATGAATCGGCATTCAGCCGGTTTGACGGTACGACGCTTTCCTTGCGCGAGCAAATAGTCCGGTCGCTTGATTCCTTTAAAGAAAAAAAGCGGCCGGAGAAGTTTATCGCCTATTTTCAGAACACTGCGGGAACTAACGCTCCCGCCCTCGCGCTTAAATCCGCATATGATACGATAAGAGAGTTTCCGCAGATAGTGGGTCTTGCTATATCCACACGGCCGGATTGTATCGATGAAGAAAAGCTTGAGCTTATTTCACAGTATACCGGTGATTACGATGTGTGGATAGAGTACGGGCTGCAGACAGTTCACGATAAGACGCTTCGCTTTTTGAGGCGGGGGCATACGTTTTCCCAGACAGTTTCAGCTATAGAAAGAACTGCCGCAAAAGGCATAAAAGTAGGCGTCCATGTTATTTTAGGTCTTGAAGGAGAGTCCCGGCGGGATATGATCGAGACAGCTAAAAAGATATCGGCTTTGCCGGTTTCAGGGGTAAAACTCCATGTTTTACACGTGCTTAAGGGGACTGTTTTAGAGGGGTTATACAGAGAGGGGAAAGTGAGCTTACTCAGCCAGGATGAATACGTGGGGATAGCGTGTGATTTTCTTGAAAATTTAAGAGAAGACTGTATCATCCTCAGGCTTGTTTCCGATGCGAAAGAAGAGTTTCTTATTGCGCCGGGATGGATAAATAATAAGCTTGCCGTAATAGGCCAGATAGAAAGCGAGTTTGCTTCAAGAGGCGCAAAACAGGGGAATTTACAGAGGGTTTTATAGGTGATATTAAGAGGGTTGCAATTATTTTGATATCTTAATATAATATAACCGGGGTATGGGATTTTTTCATTGTGGTTAATAAAGGAGGAAGACTGATGACGCTTAGACTGTTAGTATGTGTGATTATTATCGGGCTTATGGTCATGATGCCGTTTGAGAAGAGTTTTGCCGGTAGCAGCTCTTCTGACTTGCTTCGTCAAGGACTTTTAGGTGCAGGGGCAGGCGCGGTCGGCGGGGCCGCTTCCGGGGCCAAAGGAAAAGACGTATGGAAAGGCGCTCTTGCCGGTGCCGGCGTAAATATCGTAGGAGGCGCACTTCTTGACTCTATGAGCGGTGAGAAGGTAGAAGATACTAGTAATGTTGATTCCGTAAGCCCCAGAACCGCGTATTCGGAAGGATACGAGTCCGGGTACGCGAACGGATATAAGATGGGATATACAGACGGCTATAAAGAAGGTCTTAGAGAGGGATACCGGGGTAATTAGCTATAGTTATGAAGAAGTGCAGGGAAATCTGACTTTCTTTCGTGTCGGGAGAAGTTGATTTCCCTGTTTTTTGCAGCAAATTATGTAGAGCCTTGCTTGGGGGAGAAGATGAGTGCCGGAAAGATTCTGGTAGTTGATGATGAAACGCGCATCGTAGACATATTAGATAAGTTTCTGACCCGTAAAGGTTTCGAAGTGGAAAAGGCATACGACGGGGAAAAGGGTCTGGGTATACTGAAAAAAGATAAGTCCATAGACCTGATTATCCTGGATGAAAAAATGCCCAATATGAGCGGGACGGCGATGTGCAAAGAGATGGAAAAACTCAAGATAAACGTGCCGATAATAATATTGACCGGGTCGCTTAGCCTGCTAGATGCAAAAGACTTGAGAGGAATATCGTACGACCATGTTCTTATTAAGCCGATCCGGCTTTCTGAGCTGATGAAACTGCTGGAGAAGATTTTAACCGGCAGCAGGAAAAAACGTACCTAAGTACGTTTTTTCCTGCGCGATTATAACTAAATCAAAGGGGATGACATGTATAGAGAACAGATAAAGGTTCTAGATTGTACTGTTAGGGACGGAGGACTTATAAACGATCATTATTTTGAGGATCATTTTGTCCGGGAAGTCTATAAAGCGATTTCTGCCGCAGGTGTGGATTATATGGAAATAGGCTATAGGGCTTCTAAAAAGATCCTCTCCCCGGATAAGTTCGGTAAATGGAAGTTCTGTGAAGAAGACGATATCAAAAGAGCGATAGAGGGGATTGAATCAAACACAAAACTTTCCGTTATGGTGGATGTGGGACGCGTTGAAAAGGAAGACATCCTTCCGTGTAAAGACAGTGTTGTCGACATGTTCCGGGTAGCTACGTATGTCAAAGATGTGGACAAGGCGATAGCGCTTGCAAACGAGGCTTCGGATAAAGGGTATGAGACCACAATAAACATAATGGCTATATCCCGCGCACTTGACCTGGAACTGGACGAAGCGTTGGCACAGATCGAGAAAGAGACCAAAGTCCTGGCAGTCTATATCGTTGACAGTTTCGGGGCGCTTTATTCAGAAAACGTGGATTATCTCGTCAATAAGTACAAAAAATTTATCAAGACCAAGGAAGTCGGCATGCATGCACATAATAATCAACAGCTTGGTTACGCGAATACCATTCAGGGGATAATAGACGGTTGTAATTTTGTCGACGGTACCATTTACGGTATCGGCAGGGCCGCCGGGAACTGTCCGTTGGAACTGTTGATAGGATTTCTAAAAAACCCGAAGTTTGACCTTAGACCCATTCTGGATGTAATCACCAAAGATTTTTTGCCTCTAAGGGAAAGAATAGAGTGGGGATACCTTCTTCCTTATGCGCTTACCGGGATGTTCAATGAGCATCCGAGAGCTGCGATGGAGCTGCGCAAGACAAAGCACAAAGATAATTACCGCGAATTTTACGAAAGTTTATCCCCCATGGAGATCGATTGATCATGGATGTAAATCGTTTTAACCAACTGCCCCTTATGGGGATAATAAGGGGCCTGGAGTCCGCTCATATAGAACCGCTGCTTGAAACCGTCATCAAAGCCGGGTTAGAGACCATAGAGGTGACTATGAATACTCCGGATGCCGCTGGTATCATAGCAAGGGCTTGTGATATTTCAGGGGGCAGGATTACTGTCGGAGCCGGGACGGTTCTTTCAAAGACGGAACTGAATGAAGCGCTGGATGCGGGAGCAAGTTTTATTGTTCTGCCTAATCTCGAGGAAGAAGTGGTTAGCGTTTGCGCAGGGAAAGCCATTCCCGTTTTCCCCGGGGCGCTTACCCCAAGCGAGGTATTTAAGGCATGGAAAGCGGGTGCCACCATGGTTAAAGTGTTTCCTGCCGGTATTTTTGGGCCTCGCTATATCAAGGAACTTAAAGGGCCTTTTGACGATATAAGACTTATGGCAGTCGGTGGCGTCACCCCGGAGAATACGAGTGAATATTTTTCATCCGGATCGGACGCCGTAGCCTTTGGCGGGAGCGTCTTCAGGAAAGAATGGCTTTTGGAAGGGGATTTTGAGTATATCGGAAAACTGGTTAAAAGGTACGTTGAAGCGGTGCGTTCAGTGAAGAGCTAGGAAGCCGGTTAAGTTTTAACGGGACAGGTCTTTTCGGTTGTGGCGGGTAACGAGATCTGTCCCTTTTTTAAATGGGCGGTGAGTGTTTTTTAAAAGGCGTGAGTTGAAATAAATATGAGGATACTTTCCTGGAATGTAAACGGACTCCGTTCTGCATTAAAAAAAGGTTTTCTCAAATGGCTTTACAGGGAATCTCCGGATATCCTTTGCCTGCAGGAGACAAAAGCAGAGCCCCGGCAGCTTGATGAGTCCCTCGTAGGGCCTAAAGGATATTCCACATATTGGAACAATCCTAAAAGAAAAGGCTATGCGGGAACAGCTGTCTTTACCAAGAAGAAACCTTTCTCCGTGGAGGATGGTTTTTTAAGCGGCACTTTTGATACTGAAGGAAGGATGCTGAGGCTAAATTTTAAGGATTTTGTGCTCATAAATGTTTATTTCCCGAATGGACGCATGGGGCCGGCAAGGCTCAAATATAAACTCGATTTTTATGAAAAGTTCCTCAAGTACATAAAAAAAGAAGAGGAAAAGCATATCATAATATGCGGGGATTTTAATACTGCGCATAAAGAGATCGACCTGGCCCGTCCGAAGGCGAATGAGATGTTTTCGGGGTTTCTGCCGGAAGAAAGAAAGTGGATGGACAAATTCATATCCTCCGGGTACGTCGATACGTTCAGGCATTTCAGCAAGGAAGACGGGCAGTATACCTGGTGGGACTTTAAAAGCCGTGCACGCCAGAGGAATGTCGGATGGAGGATCGATTACTTTTTTGTCAGAGAAAAATTCCTTACCCGGGTAAAAAACGCTTTTATAATGCCGGAAGTGATGGGTAGCGATCATTGTCCGGTCGGTATTGAAATCAGGTAGTTCAGGATTAAAGATGAGAGAAGACAAGCCGAAATTACTTATAGCCGATAAGAAGGGCAGGGTATATGATCTTAGCCGCTTCGAAGCGACCGGCATGAAGGCGGGCGAACCTTTCAGGCTAAAGCCCCGGGATCTGGTAAGACTCCATCCTGACAGCGAACTTTTCGTGCTTCCCGGCAGAAGACCAGTGGGGTACGATTTTGAAAAAAGCGCGTTTATCCGGCTGGACAAAAACCCGTTTATCAAGAAAGAGAAAGCCGTTTATGCGGTAGCGGCTTTTCTCCCGCCGGGCAAGACTGCCACTTACAGCGCTTCGTACACGGAATGCGGAAGGGTAAAGACCCTGCCGCTTTTTAGCTACGCAGCTGTAGCATTTTACAAAAACGGGTTTTATGCCGCCAGTGTCCGTGTCGACCGAGAAAAGAGACAGGAACTTAAAGGCATGGACTTAAATTCCTTGGAGAAAAACGTTAAACTCTTTAAGAAGCTGTTTCCGAAGAACAGGCTCATCAGGCACCTGGAGAAGTGCGCGCTTACGTACGCGTGCCCCGCAGCAAAGAATTTTTTTCTTAAAAGATACGAAGGGCCGTTACCTACCTCGCCTGTGTGTAATGCGAGATGTATCGGATGCATATCATATCAACCCGGCAAGACATGTTCCGTCACACAGCCGCGAATCCGTTTTATCCCGAGCGCGGAAGAAGTGGCGGAAGTTGCGCTTATGCATATCCGGGCAGTCAAAGATCCCGTAGTGAGTTTTGGGCAGGGCTGCGAAGGCGAGCCTCTTATGACGGCCGATATACTCGAGAAAGCGATAAAGCTTATCAGAAAAACCACATCCAAAGGCATCATTAACCTTAATACGAATGCCAGTAAACCAGGCGCCGTCAGGCGGCTTTTTGACGCAGGGCTTGATTCCATGCGTGTGAGTATTAACAGCGTGCGGGAGAAGTACTATACAGCTTATTATATGCCTCAAGGATACGGATTTGGCGATGTTATCAGATCGATAGAGCTTGCGAAAAAAGCGGGCGGGTTTGTCTCGATAAATTATCTGGTTATGCCGGGATTTAGCGATTCCAGAGCTGAAGCAGAAGAATTCGTACGTTTTCTAAAAAAGACAAAAACGGATATGGTGCAGTGGCGTAACCTGAACTATGACCCCATGGCGTATTTCCGGAAGCTGCGGGTAAAAGTCAGTCCCTCCGACATGATAGGGGTGAAAGAGCTTATTAGGGAGGTTAAAGAAAAACTGCCGCACATTATGCACGGGTATTTTAATCCTTCACGCATGCGCATGCGAAGAATGATGAAGAGAGGGTGAACTTTAAGATGCAGAAAGTGATGCCAAGTATCGTTATATTTTGCGCCCTTTTCCTGGCGGGGTGTTCTAAGGAAATAGTGCCTGATAAGTCCGTTACCGTCGATGCGAAAGGCGCTATAATAATGGAAGCGGCAAGCGGACGCATCCTCTTTGAGAAAAACGCAAAAGAAAAATACCCCCCGGCTTCAACAGCGAAAGTCATGACGGCGATCGTTGCGATAGAGAGACTGCCTCTTGAAGAAGTCATAATACCGAGTAAAAAATCCCTTTATGTAGAACCTACAATAGCGGGGCTTAAAGCCGGGGTAGAATACCGGCTTAAGGATCTCATTTTAGCCATACTTATTAAGTCAGCTAATGATGCGGCAGGAGTCATTGCAGAGGCTGTAGCCGGCAGTGAGGTGGAGTTTGCGAAGGTGATGAACGAAAAGGCGGAAGAGCTGGGCATGGTAAACACATATTTTGTAAAGGCATCGGGACTGCCGACAGGCAAAGTCGACAAACAGCATACGACGGCGGAGGACCTTGCGATAATGATGCGTTACGCAGCCCAGTATGAAATAATATTGGAGGGAGTGTCCAGGAAAGAATCGTCAATACAGGGCAGTGACGGGCGGACCATATATTTAAAGACTCATAATAAAGCTCTTTTGTGGAACGAAGACAGCCCATGGGGTAAGACGGGTTATACGAAAGAGGCAAGGCGTACGTTTGTAGGCGTGGACCCTTCATATAAGCCGCGTATCGTGTTTGCGCTTCTTAAATCCACGGCGCTTTGGGATGATATCAACACGCTTAATAAGTGCGGGCTCAGGATCTACCAGATGAATCACAAAACGTTTATATCCTCTCTGGTTGAATGGATAGAAAATGCAAGGAAGTCCGGCAGGGAAGCTTTTGAGAGGTTGAAGCCCGTGAAAGATATACAGCCTGCACCAGACGCTAGATAATTCTTGCTTATGCTTCTTTTTACAAGTATTATTTATACCTATGAAAAGGAAAGTTTCTGTCGCTTTTCTCTGGCATATGCACCAACCGCTCTATAAGGACCTCATTACGGGGAAGTACCACCTGCCCTGGGTGAGGCTGCATTCTACGTATTCCTATCTTGATATGGCTGCGATACTCGATAATTTTCCTGAAGCAAGGGTGACGTTTAACCTTACGCCTTCGCTTCTCTGGCAGCTGGCGGATCTTACGCGGGATTCTTCGCCCGCCGATACATATCTGGAACTCACCCAAAAAGACGCAGCCCTCTTAAGCGATAAAGACAAGTGTTTCATCCTTAAGAACTTTTTCTCATGCGATTTTCACAGGGCTATTGCACCGCTTAAAAAATACAAGGAATTATTCGCAAGAAGAGGGGATGTCTTACGCGACGAGGCGCTCACCAGGAAAATCAGGGATTTCAGTATCACGGATTTCAGGGACCTGCAGGTTCTTTTTAACCTGGCCTGGTGCGGGTTTACGCTGCGGAGGAAAAATGCTCTGGTTAGGGGACTTCTTCATAAAGGATACCACTATACCGAGGAAGAAAAACTTTCTTTGGTTACACTTCAAAAGGATACAGTCTCTTCCATCATCCCCCTGTATAAACGTCTTTTGGATGAAGGAAGGATAGAGATATCGACGACGCCTTTTTATCATCCGATACTTCCGCTTCTTTCCCGGGGTAAAGAGCGCCAGGGGTTTGATTTTCAGGAAGACGCGAAGGTCCAGGTCGCTAAAGCCGTCAGTTTCTATGAAGGCGTCTTCGGCAGAAAACCCGAGGGGATGTGGCCTTCGGAAGGCAGCGTCAGCCAGGAGGTCATACCCGCTCTTGCGGATGAAGGGATAAAGTGGATAGCGACAGATGAAGGGATACTGCTCAAATCCTTTAAGAAAGACCATATCCCGCGGGAAGACCTTATTTACAGGGCGTTTACGGCCGAAGAAGAAGGCAGGAAGATCGATATGGTCTTCAGGGATATAAATCTTTCCAACGCGATAAGTTTTAAGTACGCGCATATGCCTGCTAAAAAAGCGGCGGCGGAACTGGTTAAAGATATCGAGCATATCGCCAGAAGCGGGGAAGAACGCCTCGTTTCGGTCATCTTAGACGGGGAGAACCCGTGGCCGTATTATGCGGACGGGGGCAGGAAGTTTCTTTTCAGGATGTATAACCGGCTTTCTTCATGCAAAGACATGAAGCTGGTCACTGTAAGTGAGTATCTTGAAAACTACAAAGAGCGCAAGAAAATCGCCAGACTTCATCCCGGCTCCTGGATCGACCACAGTTTTGACAAATGGATAGGGTCGCCGCAGAAGAACAAGGCGTGGCAGTACCTTAAAAAGGCGCGGGAGGATCTTTTAAGCTATGACTCTCCGAGTAAAGAAGCTCTGGAAGAGCTTTATATTGCAGAGGGGAGTGACTGGTTCTGGTGGTATGATGATTTCGGGACAGAACTTAATTTTATTTTTGACGAACTTTTCCGGATGCATCTAAGGAATATCTACACTCTTATGGGTAAGGAAGTCCCCCTCTATTTAAACGAACCCATACCGACAGGCACGATCGACCAGAAGATAGTCTTGCACCAGACGCCCCAGGAGATGGCCCGTTCCCTGAAGGTCCTCATGGTCTCGTCCGAAGTTTTTCCTTTTGCCAAAACAGGAGGGCTTGCGGATGTTGCGGGAAGCCTTCCCAGGGCACTGGTATCACTCGGCTGCGATATACGGGTCATCATGCCGTTTTACAGGTGCGTAAAGCGCGGCGGATTTGAAGTAGCCGAAGAAGCTTCTAACATAAAAGACCCGCTTTTAGACGGCAGGACGGTCTTTAATCTTTATTCAAATAAGACGGCGGGACTTATTACGTATTTTCTGGACAACAGGAAATATTTTGACAGAAAAGGCCTCTACGGCACATCGAAAGGGGATTATGCCGACAATGGCCTCAGGTTCGCGTCCTTCTCGAAAGGTGTTTTAGAGGCGATTAAGACCATAGGGTTTAGACCGGATGTCATACACTGTAATGACTGGCAGTCGGCGCTTATCCCGTTTTATCTTAAGTTTAAACTGGATGATGATGGGTTTTATCATGGGATAAAGACGCTGTTTACCATACACAATATGGCGTATCAGGGCGTTTTTAACAGGCGTCTTATGCACTGTATCGGTATACCGAAGAGTTTTTTTAATATGAACGATCTGGAGTTCTACGGCAAGCTTAATTTCATGAAGTCCGGCATACTTTATTCGGATGCCGTAAGTACGGTCAGCCACCGCTATGCCGAAGAGATCACCACCAGCGAGTACGGCGCGGGGCTTGACGGGCTCCTCTCGACAAGAAAAGACGCACTCTATGGCATACCGAACGGTGTGGATTATTCCATATGGAGCCCGAAAAACGATAAATTTATCAAAGCGAATTTCGATGAAACCTCTCTTGATAAGAAAACGGAATGTAAAAAAGACCTCCTTGAATATACCCGTCTTTCTCTTCAGCTGGAGGCGCCTCTCATCGGGTCGGTAACAAGACTCGCTGAGCAGAAAGGGATGGACCTCTTATCCGGCATAATGGATAAAATTGTTGAATTAGGCGCGGGAATTATTATACTTGGTAAAGGCACAGACGATTATAATATTAGGTTTAAGGAACTGGCCAAGAAATTTCCCCGTAACGTGTATGTGTGCAACGATTTTAATGATGAACTTGCGCACAAAATAGAGGCGGGATGCGACATGTTTATGATGCCTTCACGGTACGAACCGTGCGGGCTTAACCAGATGTATAGCCTTAAATACGGGACCATTCCCGTGGTAAGAGCTACCGGTGGTTTAGACGATGTTATTGTGGATTTTGATAAGGATCCGATTACGGGAAACGGCTTTAAGTTTGTCCCGGCCACCGGCGAGGCGTTCTATGACGCCATAGAAAGAGCCATTAGTGTGTATAAAAATAAGCCTTTATGGCAAAAGCTGATGGAGCGTGCCATGAGCTGTGATTTTTCATGGGCCCATTCAGCCGAGAAATATCTTAAGTTATACAGGAATATTGCAAGTTAGTAAGGGGAGTCGCATGAAAGCCGATTTGGCGATGGCAATACACTTCCACCAGCCTACGGGCAATTTTGATCATGTGATCGAAAGGGCATGCGATAAGTGTTATCTGCCGTTTCTTCAGATGGTAAAAAGATATCCCAAGATCAAGATGACTTTTCATTTCACGGGCTGTCTTCTTGAATGGGCGGAGGAGAAGAGACCTGAAATCATCGATATGATCCGTGAATTGGCGGAGAAAGACCAGATAGAGATCATGAGCGGCGGTTTTTATGAACCCATACTTCCTTCTATTGCCCGGGGGGATAGACTCGCCCAGATAAAAATGCTTACAGAATATATCAAAGACAAGTTCTCTTTCGAGGCAAAAGGCGCATGGGTTGCTGAACGTGTATGGGAGCCGGACCTAGCTTCTGTATTTAATGAGGCCGGGATAAAATATGTGATACTGGATGATACGCATTTACTTTATTCCGGGATCCCCAGAGAAAAAACTCACGGATATTACATGACGGAGGATAATACAAAGAGCGTAGCTGTTTTTCCTTCGGATAAGGTACTCAGGTACAATATTCCCTTTAAGATGCCGGAAGAAAGTATCGCTTATATGAAGTCCGGCATAGAAAAAACCGCTAATCCACTTTTTATCTATGGGGATGACGGCGAAAAATTCGGGGAATGGCCCGGAACACATAAATGGGTATTCGAGGAAAAATGGCTCGAGAAATTCTTCACCACGCTTATGGAAAACTCGAAATGGCTTAGGACGGTGAAACTGTCGGATTGTTTTGAGGAGAGGCCGCCTCTGGGGAGGGTATATTTACCTACGGCATCTTACGAGGAGATGCTGGCATGGGCGCTTCCGGAGGAAGCACAAGAGCAGTTTGAGGCCGTGCTTAAAGAGCTGAAGGCCTCCGGCAAAGAGGAATTTTTTAAACCGTTTATTCGGGGCGGGTTCTGGAGAAACTTCTTCGCCAAGTATCCCGAATCTGATTATATGAACAAAAGAGCGGCGTATGTCAGCAGGAAACTGGGTGAGATCCGTTCCTCCGGCAAGGAAACCAGCCCTCTTTTGGCGGAGGCCGAGAAAGAACTTTTCCGCAGCCAGTGCAACTGTGCGTATTGGCACGGTGTTTTCGGAGGGTTATATCTATTCCATCTGAGAAGAGCCGTTTATCATCATTTGATCATGAGTGAAGTTTTAATGGATAAGGTCCGTTATGGTGAGAAGCCTTTCTGCGAGGTGACCGTTTTGGATATCGATGCTGATGGCGCAAGTGAAGTCGTACTTGAGAACGGGGAAATCGCGCTGGTTTTTGATCCGGCGGAAGGCGGAGCGCTGAAAGAGATCGACTCGAAAAAAGTTTGCCACAACCTTATGAACACTCTTAGCCGGAAGAAAGAAGCTTATCACGGAAAGATACTTGATAAGATAAAAAAGCAGATGGAAGAGGATGCGGATAAAGTCAGTACTATACACGATGATGTCCGGAAAGTGGATAACCGTATAAAGGACCGGCTGGATTATGATAAATACGGGCGCCACGGTCTTATAGATCATTTTTTTGGTAAAGATGTCGATATAGACGCGTTTTCAAGAGGCGTTTATGACGAAAGAGGAGATTTTGTTTCGGGACATTATGATTTTAAAGCGGAAAAAAGCGGCAAAAACGTCGTTTTAACCATGGAGAGGGAGGGAAAAGTCTCTGGCGTCAAAGTCCATGTATTTAAGGAGGTGACTTTGCCCAAGAAAGGTTCTTCCTTCCAGATAAAATATGTTATTACGAACAGGAATGCCTCTCCCGTGAATTTAATTTTTGCCCCGGAATTTAATATAACAATGCCGGATGCCGATTCCGAAAAGTATACTCTCACCCTTGGCGGGAAGAAAAAATCTTATTATCTGAAAGACAGAGTGCCGGATGACATTTCCAGGACGGCAAAGATCACTGACGGCGAGAGGCGCCTCTCAGTCGAGATAGAACTCAGCGAGGAAGCGGTATTTTGGCATCTACCCGTAGAGACGGTTTCTCAATCGGAAAAAGCATATGAGCTTAATTACCAGGCCTCGGCAATACTGCCGAAATGGGAACTGGATCTTAAGGGGAAAGAGGCGAAAGAGTTTAATATACATCTTAAGTTTTTGCAATAGCTTGCGCTTTTTTAGCGGCTAGTTCCTGGTATTCCCTTAATAGATTTCTGTTGACAGCGTGTAAGCGCAGGGAGTAAAATCAGTACGTTGCTGAATTATAATTATTATAACAGTCATTTTGAAAAAGGACCCGAATATGGATTCTAATCTGGACAGAAGTTTCAACTTACCGCATGGTTACGGGGACAATAAAATCGTACTGATGGTAAGGGACCCATGGACTCTTTATACTTATTGGGAGATAGCTGAAGCAGCTGAAAGAAGCGTAAAAGAGCAGATACAGGCAAAGGGACTTAAGATATCGAATAGTATTTTACGCTTGTGCCAGATAGACGGAAGCGGCAACATCGAGAAAATATTTTCTGATTTCCAGCTAAAAGACAATGCAAATAACTGGTACATAAATAAAGTCAATCCCGACAGGAAATGGCGGGTGGATATTGGTATACTTTGCAGCAATGGCGAGTTTTTTCCACTGGCGCAATCCAATGTAGTAGAAACGCCTCGCAGCAAGATGTCGGATGTGTGTGACGGCAAGTGGGCCTCGATCAGAAAACTGGTAGCCCGTCACTTAAAAGAATGGCAGACTTCCGGCGGAGTTTCTTCCGGCATGTCTGGCGGAGGCGGCGGTATTCGCAGATAGGATTCAGATATATATGGCAAAGGGTTACTTAGCCTTGGTGTTACACGCACACCTTCCTTTTGTAAGACATCCGGAATACGATAATTTTCTTGAAGAAAACTGGTTGTTTGAAGCCATCACCGATACCTACATACCCCTTGTAAACGTTTTTGATAATCTTATAAACGATAACGTCGACTTCCAGGTGACCATTTCCATCAGCCCCACACTCGCAGGTATGCTCAAAGATGAACTTCTCATCTCCAGGTACCTCAGGCATTTAAACAAACTGATAATGCTCGCCGAAATGGAAGTGGCAAGGACGAGATCCGATGAGAGGATCAATAAACTTGCTGTGATGTATCTGGATAAATTCAAAGACGCAAAATATGTGTTTTTTGAAAAATACGGAAAAAATCTTTTAAGCGCATTCAAAAAATTCCAGGACATGGGGAAGCTTGAAATCATCACGTGCTGCGCGACACACGGCTACCTTCCGCTTATGGACCTGTATAAGTCCGCTATAAAAGCACAGGTTAAAATTGCGGTCAATGAGTATGAGAAGATTTTCGGCAGGGCTCCTAAAGGGTTATGGCTGCCCGAATGCGGGTATCATCCGGGCCACGACGAAGTGCTGAAAGAATTCGGCATAAAATATTTCTTTGTTGAGACGCACGGGATTTTATACGGCACACCCAGGCCCAAGTACGGTATTTACAGCCCGTATCTTACAAAATCGGGCGTTTCCGTTTTCGGAAGAGATATGGAAAGCTCCAAAGCTGTCTGGAGCTCTAAAGAAGGCTATCCGGGAGATTATAACTACCGTGAATATTACAGGGATATCGGGTTTGATCTGGATTATAATTATGTGAAGCCCTTTATAAACAGTTGCGGGACCCGTATAAATGTGGGCGTCAAATATTATAAAATAACCGGCGAGACCAATAATAAGGAGATTTATGATAGAAGTGCCGCGATAAACACCGCAGCGGATCATGCCGGCAACTTCATGTTCAACAGGGAAAAACAGGTCGAACACCTTTCCGGGGTCATGGATCGTAAGCCTATAATCGTTTCACCGTATGACGCTGAGCTTTTCGGGCACTGGTGGTTTGAAGGCCCGGAATGGCTCGGGTTTTTACTCCGCAAGACACATTTCGACCAGGATGCCATCAAGACCATCACACCCTCGAAGTACCTGGAACTTTATGACAGTTATCCCACGATCACACCTTCACAGTCCAGCTGGGGATATAAGGGTTACAGCGAAGTGTGGCTGGATGGATCCAACAACTGGATATACAGGCATCTTCATAAGATGGCGGAACTGATGACCGCTGCCGCAAGGGATTATATGGAGTCCAATCCGTTAAATACAAGGGTACTTAACCAGATGGCAAGAGAGCTGCTTCTTGCACAGTCTAGCGATTGGGCGTTCATCATGAAGACCGGTACATTCGTCGACTATGCGGTCAAAAGGACAAAAGATCATATCAGGCGGTTTCTTGTGCTGCATGACCAGCTCAGGAGAAGCGAAATCGACCTCAATATGCTTGGTGAGATAGAGAGAAGGGACAGCGTTTTTGAGAATATAGATTATAGGATCTATGCTTGATTCTATTCTAAAGGTATAAGGTCCTTTGATAAAGGGCAGAAACTAAAGGAGGCGGATACAGGATGATAAAGAAATTGGCAAATAAGTTGTCAAAAAGGTCCTCTTCAGGGGGGATGAAAAAAACTACTGCCAAAGCATCGAAAACAGCTTCAAGAAGCACCAGCAGTAAATTCAGCGAACAGGAAGTCTTCTCCATGATCGAGAAGAAAGCGTACGAAATTTTTGAGAAACGCGGCTTTACTCACGGAGATGATCAACACGACTGGTTTATGGCTGAGAAAGCTGTCAGGGCCAGCCTTAAGAAATAAATAGTGTAATAACGGGTATTAACTAGTTATTTTTTAACTTTCGATCAAGTAGGTATATCACGCAAACTCGGGGCTTTTTAAGGCCGGGAAGTGTTTTGCTATGGAGCAGGTATTATGTGTCATTCTCGGAGGGGGCAGAGGTACGCGTCTTGATCCGCTCACAAGGGAAAGGTGCAAGCCCGCAGTTCCTTTGTTCGGGAAATACAGACTGATCGATGTGCCTGTCAGCAACTGTCTTCATTCGGGTTTCAATCAAATCTATATACTCACGCAGTTTCTATCCGAGTCATTAAACAAACATATAAGCCGTACTTATAAGATGGATCCTTTTACGCAAGGGTTCATCGAGATAATGGCAGCGGAGCAGTCGATGGACGATACGAGCTGGTTCCAGGGCACGGCTGATGCGGTAAGGCGCTGTCTTAAACATTTCAATGACCCCAGTTTAAAATATATATTTGTGCTTTCGGGGGACCAGCTTTATAAGATGGATTTAAGAGACATGTACCACTATCATCGCCAGAAAGAAGCGGAACTGACGGTCGCCTGCAACTGTGTGAATCCGGAAGAGATATCCGGACTAGGGATAATGGGTGTAGATGATGGTGCCAGGATAACCAAGTTTGTGGAAAAACCGAAAACAGCCTCAAGCGTACAGGACATGGCGGTAGAACGTGACGGCAAGACCCGGTTTTTGGGGTCGATGGGAATATACCTTTTTAACAAGCAAACGCTCATAGAACTTCTTGTGAAAGACAAGAGGGTTGATTTCGGCAAGGAAGTGATACCCGGGACGATCGGCAAAATACCGGCGTATGCGTTCCTCTTTGATGGTTACTGGCGCGATATCGGTACTATAAAGAACTTCTATGAGGAGAACCTATCACTTACTGAGCCGGTCCCCCCGCTTGACATGTTCAACGAGAACTGGCAGATATTCACAAGGACCAGGTACCTCTCACCGGCCAAGTTTGAGAATAGCGTGGCAGAAAAAAGCATAATAGCCGAGGGTGCTATAGTCCTCTCCGCAAAGATAGTACATTCGGTTATAGGCATCAGGTTCAGGGTAGGCTCAGAGTCGGTTATTGAAGACACTATCGCCATGGGCTGTGATTTTTATGAGACAGTAGCGGAGATGGAAAAAAATTCTTCCCAGGACATCCCGGCGCTAGGAGTCGGCAGAAACTGTCGCATACAGAAAGCCATACTGGATAAAAATGTCAGAATCGGGGATAACGTAACGATAATCAACAAGGACAAACGGGATAATTTTGACGGTCCAAACTATTTTATCAGGGACGGTATTGTTATAATAACAAAAAACTCTGTTATTCCTTCCGGGACAGTTATTTAACCTGTGTGATTTTAACAAGGGCACCAGCTATATGGTTCATTAAATAAGAGGGGTAAAGATGCCTGATTCTTTTACCATTACGATCATATTTATCATTGTCTGTACCGTTGTCGGTGCGTTTATAAAGGGACGTTCCAGGGACAGGTGCCTGACTGACTTTTCCGGGTATCCCGCCCTTCTTGAGAAGACAGACGGAAAAGTCGTCTGGGGCAATTTACGCGTTGAAAACTCGGGGCTCGAATTAATCTATAAAGAGCCTTATCTGGATCAGAAAGAAAAACATCTGGAAAGCAGCTACATCCTTTATAAAAACGAATACAACCAGTTAAAAACGCTTATCCGGTATATCGACGAGCTTGACTCTATCCTCGCGAAAAAGCGGGAGGAGGACCTCAGGAAAACATGCCATCCTTCTTGGTGGGGGCGTTTTCTGAGGAAGACGCGTAATTTTTTCGGGACGGTCCGCGATTCACTTCTAGAGATGATAAATCTCTTTATGGGGCGTATTAAGGCGATGACGCCTGCGGGGGCGCTCCTCAAGGGGCAGGATAAATACGTCACGCAGCTTCAAAGCCAGACGCTTGCGGAGATTTCCAGCAGCGCCTATGAACCTATACTTGAAAGATATATAGGGAAAAAGTGCGTACTGGCTCTTGTATTCGAAGGCAAAAAGACCGAGTATGCGGGGATTCTCAAGGATTATACCACGGAATTTGTCTCCATAATGGATGTGGAGCATGCCGATAAAAGGCTGGAGGCAAAATCTCTGCGCAAAGCCGATTTGATAGTTCCAAGAGCGTTAGGGACTGTCCGGCATGCGAGTTTGGGGGATATAAAATGAAAGTATTGGGCATAATGGGAAGTCCCAGAAACGAAGGCAATACAGACGTTTTACTTGATAAGGCTTTGGAGGGGGCGGGCGCATCGGGAGCAGAGACTGAGAAAATCGTGATAAACGACCTTGATATTTCGCCATGCCAGGAAGTAGAGTACGAAAACGTCAACGAAGCGGGCCTTTCCGTAGTCGATGATGACATGCATCTTATATTCAGAAAAGTCAGGGAAGCGGATGTATTGATTTTAGCCTCACCGACATTTTTCGGGAGTTTATCCACCCAGACCAAGATGATGATAGACCGCTTTCAATGCGTATGGCTGGCAAAAAATATATTCAATAAAGGGATCTTTACCGGGGAAAAACGCGGCGCTTTTATATGCGCTCAAGCGACCGGCCGGGAAGACTTTTTTGATAACGCGAAGAGTATTGTGAAGCATTTTTTCGCTACTATCGGCGTTAAATATCAAGAAGAGGTCTTTTGCCCCGGTGTTGATAAAAAGGGGAGCGTTTTAGAGAAGCCCGAATTCCTTGAAAAAGCATATAAGCTGGGCAGAAAAATGGCGATCTTAACGAAAGAAGAATAATGAAAGTATTGATCGTTATAGATATGCTTAACGATTTTATGGGTGAGGGTGCTCCTTTATACTGCGGGAAAGAAGGAAGGCGCATTATTCCCTTTATAAAAGACAAGATAGATGAATATCGAAAAAGCGGGGATAAAGTCGTATATGTATGTGATGCTCATGATTCTAAAGATAAACAGTTTCAGATGTTTAGCCCGCACGCTGTCAAGGGTTCCAAAGGTGCGGAAGTCATTGACGAGCTGAAACCGCAGCCCGGCGACATTATAGTCGAGAAAACCACGGTCCGACCCTTTTATGCGACGGATCTCGACCGTATCATAACCGAACTTGCCCCGGAAGAAGTATGCGTACTGGGCGTCTGCACTTCCATATGCATCATGGAAACGGTCGCCGATTTAAGAGTAAGAGGGTACAAAGCGGTAGTTTATAAGGATGGTGTTGCGGATTTTGACACGGAAGCGCACAAGTATGCTTTAAAGCGTATGGTAAGCGTTTACGGGGCAGAAATCAGGTAGAGGGCCTCTTTCTTTATCTTCAAGAGGGGAAGTTATGGTCAAATGGCAGTACGGAAAAAGGCTGAAACCGTCTGTTTTCGATATACCGGTTAAAAAGATAAAAAGCGGCTGGTATAGCGACAAATACTTTGTTCGAACAAAAGAAATACTCAAAGCGGATAATAACCATACCAGGGTATTGATGCAGGTCTTTTGCCGGAAAGACGCTGTGGTATGCGGGCTCGATGAAGCGGTTGCCATACTTAAGCTGTGCGCCGATAGGCCCAAGCAGCTAGTCATCAAAGCTCTCTATGACGGGGACAAAGTAAAAGCAGGCGAGACCGTCATGACGATAGAGGGCGATTACAGCACTTTTGCCCACCTAGAGACGGTTTACCTCGGTGTAATAGCCCGGCCGACCGCAGTCGCAACAGCAGTCAGAAAAGTCGTCAAAGCCGCCAAGAGTAAGAAAGTTTTATTTTTTCCTGCAAGGTTCGATCATTACCGTGTGCAGACCACAGACGGGTACGCAGCATTCGTATCGGGCGCTTTGGGTGTTTCAACAGACGCCCAAGGTCTTTGGTGGGGGGAAAAAGGACTTGGTACTGTCCCGCACGGCCTGATAGCGGCTTATAAGGGAGACACTGTCAAAGCAGCTCTTGCTTTTGACAAGTATATGCCTAAGAGCATACAGCGCATTGTCCTTGTGGATTTTAACGATGATTGCATAGGAGATTCCCTGGAAGTGGCGGATGCACTCGGCAGGAGGTTATGGGGGGTACGTTTTGATACCGCGGAGGACGTAAGAGATAAGTCCGTAAAAGGCAGAGGCGAGGACTCTTATGGGGTCTGTCCCGAACTTGTGTTTAAAGCAAGAAAAGCACTCGATAAGCGCGGGTTTCATTACGTGAAAATAATCGTATCAAGCGGTTTTAACGAGGAGAAGATAAAACGTTTCTTGAGGCTGAAGGTGCCCTTTGATGCCGTGGGTGTAGGTTCGACCCTTTTGCGCCAGAAAATAGATTTCACGGCGGACGTCGTGAAAGTGGAAGGAAAATCCCTTTCCAAAGTAGGACGAAAATATAACTCCAATCCAAGACTGAAACTGGTAAGGTAAAAAGTATATGAGCCCGTGCAGGAGATGCGAGGCAAAATGCTGCAGGTATTTTGTTCTTCAGATAGACTCGCCAAGACACAAGGAAGACTTCGAGAACATACGGTGGTATCTGGCCCATAAAGGGGTATTTGTCTATATTGAAAAGAGAAAATGGTACCTTGAAGTTGCGAACAGGTGCCGGTATTTGACAAGGGATCACAGGTGCCGCGCTTATGAAAAGAGACCTTTGATCTGCAGGGAACACGATACGGCGACATGTGAAAGGCTCACCGGGCATTTTGGTCATGAACATGTGTTTAAAAACATGAGGGAATTTGACCGGTATTTGGAAAAAAGGTTCAAAAAAAGGAAAAAAGTTAAATAAATGTTTGCTGAAATCGGATTTATTGTGAATTTCAGCAAAGTGTAGTAAAATAACTGAGTTATTTTTGCGGTTTTTACGACAAGATGATAACTTTTAAACGGAGGATTATTAATAATGAGCGGAATTTTTGGGACGGTCTCTAAAGGGAATTGCGCGGATGTACTTTTATACGGCACGGATTATCATTCGCATCTCGGCACGGAATACGGCGGTATAGCGATACTCGGTGAGGATTTCCAGAGGCACATCCACAATATTAACGGCAGCCAGTTTAAGTCTAAGTTCTATGAAGACTGCATGCGTATGTCCGGGAATAAGGGAATAGGTGTTATCAGCGATAGTAATGAACAGCCGATGTTTCTTAATTCCAAATTCGGGCCTTTCTGCATCGTGACCAGCGGGCTGATAGAAAACGCCAGGGAACTGGCCGCAAGTCTCCTTAAAAAAGGCATATCCTTCAGCGAGATGAGTAATGGAGAAGTTAACGTAACCGAACTTATCGCAAAACTCATCACCCAGGGTGAGACGATCGTAGACGGGATTGAAAATATGTTTAGCAGCATAGAAGGATCCTGCTCGCTTCTCTTATTAAACGCCGATGGCGTGTATGCCGCCAGAGACAGGTGGGGGTACACTCCTTTGGTTGTGGGCAAAAGAGAAGATGCCTGGGCCGTTACTTCCGAGACAAGCGCTTTCCCGAACAATAGATTCGAAATCGTTAAATACCTAGAGTCCGGCGAGATAGTATTAATAACCGAAGAGGGCATGGCCCAGAAGAAAGAAGGCAGTAAGAATAAACAGATATGTACCTTTCTCTGGATATATACGGGTTTCCCGGCATCGGATTATGAAGGCATAAATACCGAGACGGTGAGAGAAAGATGCGGAAGGTATTTAGCGCGGCATGATAAAGATATTAAAGTGGACTTGGTCTCCGGGGTTCCGGATTCGGGGGTCGCCCATGCGCTGGGGTATGCCATGGAGTCGGGCAAGCCTTTGAGAAGGCCGCTGGTAAAGTATACCCCCGGCTATGGCCGCAGTTATACTCCGCCGTCACAGGAGACGCGGGACTTGATCGCCACTATGAAGCTTATCCCGATAAAGGAGATAATTAACGGCAATAGTATAGTCATATGTGAAGATTCCATAGTAAGGGGCACACAGCTTAAAAATTTTACTGTTAAAAAATTATGGGACTGCGGGGCGAAAGAGATCCACGTAAGGCCCGCCTGTCCTCCCTTGATGTTTCCCTGCAAGTTCTGTCTCTCGACACGCAGTATAGACGAACTCGCTGCCCGTAAAGCCATCCGCAGCCTGGAAGGGCATGATATAGAGGACGTCTCAGAGTATATCGACCACACCTCTAGTAAATATCAGAAGATGATCAAGTGGATTACTGACGATCTGGATGTGACTACTTTGAGGTACCAAACGCTTGAAGATATGATCGAAGCTGTGGGGCTCCCGAAAGAGAAATTATGCACTTATTGCTGGACAGGCGAATGTCCCAAGTCGGGCTTGTCCAAAAAATCCAAAATAAAAGAAACTGCCAGGGCAGTATAAAAGTTTACAGAAGGAGATCTAATATGCCGGAAAATATCACTGACAAAGAGATGGACTTACGGGATTTCATTGATGTCATAATAAGGCGGAAGAAGACCATTATAGCCGTTTTTTTGGCTATAGTAGCACTTGCAGCCGGGATAAGCTTTCTGATGCCGAAAGTTTACGAAGTGTCGATGGTCATGGAGCCGGGTGCCCTTAAGTTCACAGCCCAGGGAAAAGATGTGTTTTTTGATTCAGCCAAAAGTATAGAAGCAAAGATTATGAGCGAGGTCTTTAACCCCGGCATAATCCGGGCTTTGAACCTTATGCCGGATGAGGCAAACCTTAAATTTAAGGTTTTACAGCCTAAATATTCAGATCTGGTAAAGGTAAGTCTTGTCCTAAGAGAGGATAAGGTGGATGTGGGTTTAAAGATCTTGAAGCAGCTCTTTGTGGAAGTATCCGGTAGTTATAAAGAGATATTAGAATATTATCAAAAGCTAAAGGAGCAGGAAATCGCTGTTATCTCTAATGATATCGAAGGGAAGAAGAATTTAATAAAATTAAACGCGGAAAAGAACAAGATACTTGAAGCCAGGGAAAATGCGTTACTTGCTGAGATCAAAGAGGTAAAAGATAATTCCGAAAAGATGCTAGCCCAGAGAAAAGCTTTATTAAGCAGTGAGAGTCAGACGGACAATGTCACTTCCTTGCTTTTTTTAAACGTCATTCAGCAGAACATAGGAGATTACAATCGCCTGAGTGACCAGCTTACAGATCTCAAGGTCCAAAGAGAAAGCATATCGATTAACAGTGATAATATGGCCAAGGATATTGATAACCTCCAGATCAAAATTGAAGAGAAAAAACTGAAAAAGGCTAACATACGTAATATTAACTTGACCCATGAACCCGAGGTTTCGGATAAACCGGTAGCGCCCAAAAAAGTCCAAAATATGGCTATCGGCATTATTTTAGGTATTTTTACAGGGGTTTTTATAGCATTTTTCCAGGACTTCTGGGAGGCATCCCAGAAAACAAGGTAGATCTAAAGCAAGGTTTTTATTGTAACATATTTTTAATAAATAAGTTACGTTTTTATCCGAAACAAAGCCTAAATACCTCCCACCAGTTTCCTTATTAAGAATTATATTGACATATTATGAGTATGCACTATAATATGTTCAATGAATGAACAACCCTTAAAAGAAGATATCCTCAATATTTTACGACTCTTATCATCGAAAGGGGATTTAACCCAGCGGGATCTTTCCGCCCATCTGGGGGTTTCCCTGGGGAAGACCAATTACCTTATCAAAGAACTCATAAAAGGCGGCCTTGTAAAGATCCAGAATTTTGCCAGGGGAGGAGAGCGCATTAAAAAGATGAAGTATGTACTGACAAAAGACGGCTTTCACGTGCAACTTCAGCTTACGCATCATTTTCTCCAGATCAAAGAAAAAGAGTATATCACTTTGAAGAAAGAGATCGATCAGATTACGCGCTCGGTGGAAGGTAACCTTCGGGGCGCTGGTGAAGAGAAGAATTTAACGAACAAATAAAAACAGGGGGAAGATGAGATGTTAAACGGTAAAAACGTTTTGATTACAGGCGGGACGGGATCCTTGGGCAAAAAACTCGTGCAGGTCATTGCGAACGAACATAAGCCCAACAAGCTGATAATACTGAGCCGGGATGAACTCAAGCAGTATGAAATGGCTCAGAGGTGGAGCGTAAGGAAATACCCCTTTATTCGGTATTTTCTGGGGGACGTAAGGGACAGGGACCGCTTAATGCGGGCTTTTGCAGAAGTCGATTATGTCATTCATGCCGCGGCGCTCAAACAGGTTCCGGCCGCGGAATATAATCCTGTTGAATTTATCAAGACCAATGTCATGGGGGCGACTAATGTTATTGATGCGGCTATTGAAAACAATGTAAAAAAAGTGATAGCTCTATCTACCGACAAAGCGTGTAACCCCATCAACCTGTACGGAGCCACCAAATTATGCTCGGATAAGTTATTTATAGCCGCCAATGCCTACAGCGGGCCGCACCAGACCCGGTTTGCAGTTGTCCGGTACGGCAACGTTTTAGGCAGCCGCGGGTCGGTAGTGCCGTTCTTTAAGGAAAGAAAAAAAACGGGGGTGCTTCCCATAACCGACGAGGCGATGACGCGGTTTTGGATCACCCTGGACCAGGCAAGCCATTTTGTGCTGTTTGTTTTGGCGCATATGGAAGGCGGAGAGGTGTTTGTGCCCAAGATACCGTCCATGAAAATAATCGATCTGGCCGAAGCTATAGCGCCGGAATGCAAGCAGGAGATTGTCGGTGTCCGTCCGGGTGAGAAGATCCACGAAGTGCTGATAAGCTCGGACGATGCGCAGAACACAATGGAGTTCAACAAGTTTTACATCGTAAAACCATACCAGCAGTATCAGAACGAGATAATAAATTATGACAAAGAGGGAAGACTTTGTCCTAAGGGTTTCGAGTATACTTCCGGAGGCAATAATGAATGGCTGACAGTTAAGGATCTCAGGGACATAGTTGAGCGGATCGCCGATGACTATACGATCGAGAAGTCGCGCTGGTCGAAGGAAGGCGTTCCTGATTAAAGGTGAGTTTTATGAAAAGTCGCAAAAAAAGGATGATCATAACCGGTGTAAGCGGTCTTTTAGGCAATAACCTGGCACATTACTTTAAAGACAAATACGAGATCGAGGGATGGTACTCATCACACAAGGTCTCTGTAGAGGGCGTTAAAGCGCGAAAAGTCGATATCGTTTATGAAAAAGCTATCAGCGAAATCATCGGGGAATATTCTCCCGATGTGATTATTCACTGCGCGTCTTTAACGGATGTCGACTTCTGCCAGAGACATAAATCGCTTACTAAACTTGTGAATAGCGATAGTACGCGCCGTCTGGTCCGGTCTTCCGAAGATCCGAAGATGAAATTCGTTTATATATCGACGGATTCAGTCTATGACGGGGGTAAAGGCAATTTCAGGGAAGATGACCCGGCCAGTCCATGTAACTACTACGGCATGAGTAAGTATGAAGGGGAAGAAGCGGTACGGGAGAAAGAAAACTCACTTATTCTCAGAACAAACATATTCGGCTGGAATATCCAGAAAAAAGATAGTATTGCTGAATGGATCGTGCATCAGCTTATGAAGAAGCGTTCCATTAAAGGGTTTAAAGACGTATATTTCTCGTCGATCTATACTTTTGAACTTGCCCGCATCCTTGAGGAAATGCTGGCCGGGGACCTTAAAGGGCTTTATAACTGTGCCAGTAGCACCTCTTTGTCAAAATATGAGTTCGCGTGCGGGGTTGCGGACCGGTTCAGTCTTGATAAAAGCTTGATAGAGCCGGTAAAGATAGACGATTTTCCATTTGTGGCTAAACGCGGTAAGAACCTGTCGCTTGACAGCAGTAAACTCTCCCGCATCTTAGGCAAAGAGCTTCCCACGATTGAAGAATCTTTGGATGCTTTTTTCCGTGATTATAAAGAGGGTCTTCCGGATAAGATCAAAAGCAGGCAATCGGGGGCGCGCTACTATCCTAAACTATCCAGTATTCCTTATGGCAGGCAAAACCTTGATGATGACGACGTGGCTGGTGTCGTTGACGTTTTAAAGTCATCTAACCTGACCCAGGGAGAGCGCATCCTGAGTTTCGAGAAAAGTCTTTGTGATTATACGGGCGCACGGTTCGCCGTCGCCTTCAACTCAGGCACCTCCGCGCTGCACGCGGCGTGCCTGGCTACAGGCCTGCAAGAAGGTGATGAAGTCGTCACTTCTCCCAATACCTTTGTAGCTTCAGCGAATTGCGCGGCATATTGCGGCGCAAGACCTCTTTTTGCCGATATAGACGCCGATACGTATAATATTGACCCCGGCGAGATAGAGAAAAAAATCACCTCAAGGACAAAGTGCGTTCTTCCCGTTCACTTTGCCGGCCAGAGCTGTAACATGGATGAGATCGCACGTATTGCCGAATGCAAGGAGAAAGAATTCGGGCATAAAATATATATCATAGAAGACGCCTGTCACGCCCTGGGTTCTTCTTATAAGGAAAACCAGGTCGGTTCAGGCGTATATTCCGATATGACGGTGATGAGTTTTCATCCTGTTAAACATATCACAACGGGTGAGGGTGGGGCCGCTCTTACGAACGATGAATATCTTTTTGAAAGACTGAAGAGTTTCCGATCCCATGGGATTATAGGGAACCCTGGTAAATTCAAACATACCGAGGAAGCGTATTCGTCTTCAGGCGCAGTCAACCCCTGGTATTATGAGCAGCAGGATCTGGGGTTTAATTACCGGATCACTGATATCCAGTGCGCACTTGGCCTGTCTCAGCTTAAGAAGCTGCCTTCTTTTATGAAAAAGCGGCGTGAGATAGTGGCCCGCTATAATGAAGCTTTTATGGATAATGATTTCATCAAAGTACCCACTGAATTGCCGGACTGCGTCAGTAACTGGCATCTATACGTTTTAGGTATAGATTTTTCCGCGCTCGGGATCGAACGCTCTTACTTTATGCTGGAACTTAAAGAAAAAGGCATCCAGACCCAGGTGCACTATATACCGGTTCACCTGCAGCCGTATTACAGGGAAAATTTCGGGACAAGCTGGGGGGACTGCCCCAGATCCGAAGAATATTACAAAAAGTGTCTTTCGATACCGCTTTATCCGACGATGACGGAGTTTGATGTAAAAAAGGTTATTGATGAGATACTTTTGATCATAAATACCTCACGCAAGGGACCAAGGAGAAGCTAGAGTGAAAGTACTTCTTATTAATCCGCCTATTAGAGAGTGGTCGAAGCCCAACGTGTTTCCTTTGGGGCTCGGGTATATTGCCGCGGTTTTGCTGGAAGAGGGGCATGAGGTCGAAGTGCTTGATATTAACGCCCTGCGTTTAAGTAAGGAAGAGGTTGAGAAGACTATCAACTCTATTAAATTTGATGTGGCAGGGATAGGCGGAATAGTAACCATTTATAAATACGTTAAGTGGCTGGTAATGGTGCTCCGGAAGGGCCACCCTGATAAAAAAATAATAGTCGGCGGCAGTGTAGGCACCTCTATCGCGTCCCTTATGCTTGAGAAAAACCCTGTTGATATTGTATGTATGGGCGAAGGCGAAGAGACCGTGAAAGAACTGGTTAAAACTCTTGAAGAGGGTGGTGATCTTTCTAAAGTTAGAGGGATATGCTATAAGGACGGAAAGGGAGGTGTCCATAGGACGCCGGTACGTGAACCCATCTCTGATCTTGACAAACTTCCGCTACCTGCATGGGATCTTTTCCCGATGGATATTTATGTCAAAAACCCCGTAGGCGCTCCCAATCGTAACAAATGGTCTGACGGATGCGCGGATGACAGCACTTTGTCGATGAACGTCAACGGCACAAGGGGATGCCCTTACCAGTGCATTTACTGTTATCACGATTTTATGGGCGTAAAATACAGGACGCGTTCGCCTGAGAATATCATCATGGAGCTAGGAGTTCTTTATAAAAAATACGGGGTGACTTATTTTCATTTTACCGATGACGAATTCGTCCTAAAAAAGGATTTTATATTTGAATTTTGCCGGAAGATAAAGGCGCTCTCCGGAAACTGCGGCGTTACTTTTACATGGGGCTGTGCGGGGAGGGTGAATCTAATGGACGAGAAATTACTTGCCGCTATGGCTGATGCCGGATGCGTATCGATAGGTTACGGCATAGAGTCCGGTAGCCAGAAGATGCTCGACTTTATGAAAAAACAGGTCACCGTGGAAGAGGCAAAGCGCGCCGTGCGTCTTACGCAGAAGCACCTAGGATGGGCGGATTGTTCTTTTATGATAGGGTATCCGGGGGAGAGCCGCGATACCCTTCAGGCGACGGTTGATTTCTGCAGGGAACTGGATCTGACGCCGGAAGTCATATTTTTCATGACACCTTATCCAGGCACAGAGCTGTATGAGATAGCTCTCAGGCAGGGCAAGATCAAGGATGAGGAAGAATATGTGCTTGGACTGGGTGAACAGGGCGAGAAGGTTCGGATTAATTTTACTGATTATTCTGACGGAGAACTGATTACACTTCAAGAAGAGATGATAACGAAACTGAATGCTTGGAACAAACTAAAACATCCGGAAAGCAGGTAAAAGAGATGAAATTTGTAGTTGTTGGGTGCGGTTCTATAGGCAAACGCCATATCAAAAATCTTAAGGATGCCGGTCATAGTGTTGCGGGATGCGAAAAGGACGGCGAGCGCAGGAGTGAAGCGGCAAGATCGTACGATATAGAGGTTTTTCCGACGCTTGATAAAGCATTAAGAAAGACTTATGATGCGGCGTTTATCTGCACTCCCACCAGTTTACACATTCCTATGGCTTTAAAAGTTGCCGAGCGCGGGATCCATCTATTTATCGAAAAACCGCTTTCAAACAGTCTGAAGGATGTAGAGAAGCTCATCTCGCTAGCTAAACGGAAAAGACTCATCACCTTTGTAGGATGTAATCCCAGGTTCCTGCCGAGCCTGAAGAGAACAAAGGATCTGATCGACCGTAGAAGGATCGGCAAGGTACTCTCAGTCAGGGCAAGCCGCGGTTTTTACCTCCCTTACTGGCACCCTAAAGAGGATTATCGCAAGGAATACAGCGCTAGAAAGAGCCTCGGCGGTGGAGTCATTTTTGATGATATTCATGATATTGATATCCTGTGCTGGATCTTCGGCCGGGTGCGGGAGGTTTTTTGTTTCTCCGGTAAGCTGAGTAGCCTCCAGATCGACACCGAAGACATAGCCGAGATCTTTTTTAAGTTTTCAACAGGCACGCTCGCGCAGCTTCATTTAGACTACCTGCAGCGCACGTACAGAAGCTCTTATGAATTCATAGGGGAGAGGGGCATCATTGAATGGGATTATATAAAACATACCGTTAGGTTATACGAGGAGAAGACTAACGAGTGGAAAATTTTTCAGGGCAGTATCGGGGAGACTCATAGCGAGGCGTACGGCGAGGAAATAAAGCATTTTATCAGATGTATAAAACGTGGCGAAGGGACTATAAATGATTTAGCCGCGGCCAAAAGAGTTCTTGAGACCGCTTTGGCCTGTCATGAATCATCGCAGAGAAGAAAACTAATTAAAATATAGAAAACGAAAAAGGGGGATTATATATGGTCACTGCAATAGTTCAGGCGAGAATGGGGTCGACGAGACTGGCGGGTAAGACGCTTATGCCTATTATGGATAAACCACTTTTATGGCATGTACTTGAAAGACTGAAGAGGTCTATCAGTATCGATAAGATAATAATAGCTACCACAGGCAGGAATAACGATAAAGTGATTTTGGATTTTGCAAAAAGATACGATGTGGACGTTTTCCGGGGGGATGAAAACGATGTTCTTGACAGGTTTTACAAGGCCGCCAAAGAGTCAAAGGCGGATGTAATCGTCCGCGTGACCCCGGATTGCCCCCTAAGCAGTCCCGATGTGATCGATAAGGTCGTGAAAGAATATTTAAAAGGAGGATATGACTATGTCACTAACACGCTGGTATATACATACCCCGAAGGCTGTGACGTGGAAGTTTTTTCGTTTGAGGCTCTAAAGAAGGCGTGGAGCAAGTGTAAGGACCCTAAGGCAAGAGAGCATGTTACTCCCTATATACGCGATCCAAAGAGGTTCAGGATAAAAAACGTGGAAAGTGATACCCCCGTCGATCCAAACGAGTATAAATGGTCAGTCGATACGAAAGACGATCTGGATTTTGTTAATGAAGTTTACAAGCGTCTCTACAAGGAGGGAGAGGTCTTTTCGGTGGAAGACGTTTTGGGTCTACTTAAAAAAGATCCGGGTATTAAAAAGATAAACTCGATGAAGATAGTCAACGAAGGATATTACAAGAGTTTTTTGAATGTGGCGGATGTAAAGGCGAAAAAGATAAAGATCAGGGAGTCTCTGGCGCTTAAAGTTAAGGCGGAAGAGATCATCCCGGGCTGCAGTCAGACAGCGAGCAAGGGGCCGTCGCAGTTTGTGCAGGGCGTCTCCCCGGTTTTCCTGGAAAGGGGAGAAGGCAGCCACGTATGGGATGTAGACGGTAATGAGTATATAGACTATGCGATGGCACTCGGCCCGATTATTCTTGGACATAATTATCCGCGGGTCACTTCTTTTGTGGAGAAGATTCTGGACAAGGGGACGACTTTCAGCCTGCCGCACAGGTTAGAAGTGGAGCTTGCAGAAGTGTTGTGTGATATAGTACCCGGCGCGGAGATGGTCAGATACGGTAAAAACGGTTCTGACGTTACCAGCGGAGCGGTCCGAGTGGCACGTGCTTTTACGGGCAGGGAGAAGATTGCGTGCTCCGGGTATCATGGCTGGCAGGACTGGTATATAGCGACTACCACTAAGAACAGGGGGATACCCGCTTCCGTAAAGGACCTAACCCTTACTTTCAGCTATAACAAGATCGAGACTTTGGAGAGGCTTTTTACTGAAAATAAAGAGCAGATCGCCTGTGTCATTATGGAACCGGCAGGAGTCGTTCCGCCAGATGCGGGTTTCCTCCAGGAGGTAAAGTCCATTACGCACAAAAACGGTGCACTTCTTATTTTTGACGAGGTTGTCACCGGGTTCCGTTTCGCTCTCGGCGGGGCTTCGGAGTATTTCTCGGTTACTCCGGACCTGGCCTGCTACGGGAAGGCTATGGCGAATGGGTTTCCGATAGCAGCGGTTACCGGCAGGAAGGATGTAATGAAGATGTTTGATGAGATTTTCTATTCTTTTACCTTTGGCGGGGAAATAGTCTCGATTGCGGCAGCACTTGCGACTATAAAGGAGTTAAGGGAGAGTAACTGCCTCTCCCATATATGGGAAGAAGGCCGCAAGGTGAGGGACGGTTACAATGTCCTGGCGAAAGAATACGGCTTAGAGAAATACACTTCGTGTATAGGTTTCCCGCCCAGGACGGTCATAACATTTAAAGACGAAAGCGGTGAGGATGACCTTATAATGAAAAGTCTGTTTCAGCAGGAGTGCCTGAGAAGGGGGCTGCTTTTTACCGGGGGTCATAACATATGTTTCAGCCATTCGGATAAAGATGTTGAGTATACCCTAAGCGTTTATAAGACGGTTCTTAATATCTTAAAAGATGCAATAGGTAAGGGTGATGTGGAGAAACGCATCGAAGGCGAGCCCGTGACACCCGTGTTCAGGAAGGCATGAAATGAAGTGTATTATTTTTACAGAAGGAGGCGGCTCTTCCGGACTCGGACATATCGCAAGGTGCCTTGCTTTGTCCCAGGCTTTTAGAAAAAAAGGCATTTTTTGCCAATTCATGGTAAACGGGGATAGGACAAGCGGGGAGTTACTGGCTGGGGAAGAATATATTTTGACGGATTGGGTGCGAGGGGAAACCGAGATAGATGACTTATTAAAGAAAAACGATATAGCCGTAGTCGATTCGTATCTGGCCGCACCAAGCTTTTACGAGAAGGTTTCCGCTTTGGTAGGGACACCTGTTTTTATCGACGACAATAAACGGATTGATTATCCGCAAGGCGTCATCGTAAACGGAAATATTTATGCTCCGGAGCTGGATTATCTTAAAAAGGAAGGAAGTAAATATCTTTTGGGTCTAAAGTATGCACCTATGAGGGAAGAGTTCCGGAACCCTCCTCGAAAAAAGGTGCGCCAGCGTATTGAAGAGGCGGTGATTACTTTCGGCGGTAACGATAAAGGTAATATGACTCCTCTTTTTGTGTCAATACTAAAGAGGATAGTTCCTTCGCTTCGGAAGAAAGTGCTCGTGGGGAAGACTTTTGATAGCATCGATGAAATAAAACCCTTATCCGATGAAAACACCGAGCTTATTTTTAACCCTGGCGGGATAAAGATGAGATCAGTCATGGAAAGCGCGGATGTCGCGTTTTCCGGCGGCGGGCAGACTCTTGCGGAACTGGCCAGGGCGGGAGTGCCGACTTTGGCTCTATGCGTGGCGGACAACCAGGTGAGAAACGTCAAGGCATGGCAAGAGAGCGGTTTTTTGGAATATCTTATGAGAGGCGAAGAAGACGGTTTTTCTTCCAAAGTGGAAGACTTTTTGAAGAGGCACGAAGATCCCGCTATAAGGCAAGAAAAGTCGGATATCGGCAGAAAACTTGTTGATGGAAAAGGTGCTATCAATATTTTAAATGAGGTGATTTCGTATGGCAAAGAAAGACAGATTTAAGGATAAGTGTTTCATTATTGCCGAGGCGGGCAGCAACCATAATGGTTCACTCCAGCAGGCAAAAAAGATGATCGATGTTGCGAAGTCTAGCGGGTGCGATGCGATAAAATTCCAGATATTTAGGGCAAAGACCATGTATCCCAATAAACCCATTAAGGTCAAGTATCTAAAAAATATCGGTATCGAGCAGGATCTCTACAGCATAATAAAGAATTTTGAAGTGCCTTATGATTGGATCGAGCAACTTTATGACCATTGCCGGAGGAAAGGCATTGAGTTTATGGCTACGCCCTTTGACATCAAATCGGTACGCCTTTTGGATAAATATGTGAGTGTTTTTAAAATAGCTTCATATGAATCCTTGTTCCTGGATCTGATCGATGCAGTAAAAAAGACAGAAAAACCTTTACTTATTTCAACGGGAGGCTCTTACGAGGAAGAGATAGATCTTTTGGTCGCACTGGCTCTTTCCGATTATAAGGAAAGGACTGTTCTTCTTCACTGTGTCGCGAAATATCCGGCGCCGTTAGACGAGATAAATCTGAAGGTGCTTCCGCGTCTGGCAAAAAAATACGGCGTTCCGGTAGGCTATTCGGATCATTCGGCTGATGCGACTATTGCGCCTACGGCGGCGGTTGCGCTGGGAGCTAAAGTGATAGAGAAGCATTTTACGCTGGACAAAAGTCTTCCCGGTCCGGATCACGCTTTCGCGCTTGAGCCGGATGAACTTAAAGAAATGGTCTCAGCCATACGGAGGACTGAAGATGCGCTTAAGGGACCAGGAAGGAGACACTTAGCGGAATGCGAGAAAGAACTTTATCGTTATAAGCGGTGTTTTTATTTGAAAAATGACCTGGGTAAGGGACATGTTATCAAGGCGAAAGACCTCGTTGTCCTGCGTAATACCGGTCTTAGCGGTAATTACTTTAATCCCATGGAAAAAGAGAAACTTGTGGGAAAGGTGCTTAAAAGGAACAAAAAAGCTAACGAAATAATAATGAGAGAGGATGTGAGATAAATGGGTGGGAATAAGTGCCATGGCAATACAGTTGCCGAGAAGGACGGGCGTAAAATAATCGACTGCGAGAGATGCGGTTATATGCATGTCTTTCCGATGTATAGCACCGAAGAACTTGAGAGTTTCTACAAAGACGTCTATTCGGAAAGCACACCGAGCCACATTATGCACGAGAAGGTATATAACGTAAAAAAATGGAAAGGAAAAGGCGCTGTGCTTGATATCGGATGCTGGGAGGGGACTCAGCTTGAATATTTTATCAAAGAGGGATGGAAGTGTACTGGTATAGAGTTAAACAAAAAAGCTTCTAAAGCAGCTTCTTCTAAAGGTATAGAGGTGCATAACCTTTCGATGCAGCAGTTTTTTGAAAATTTCGGTGACACGAAATGGGATGTTATCAATCTTGCGTATATTTTGGAGCATATCCCGTCGCCGAAAGAGGTCCTTTTGAGAATCAGACGCAACATAAAAAAAGACGGTATTGTGATAATAGAGGTGCCCAACGAATTTAATTCTCTGCAGTTTGCTTACCTCAAGAAAAAAGGCATATCGCCCTACTGGATAGCGCTACCTGACCATATAAATTATTTTAACCGCAGGAGTTTAGAGGCTTTATTGAAGAATACGGGCTGGAAGGTCCTCCACGGGGAATCGTCTTTCCCGATGGAAGTGTTCCTTCTGATGGGGGATGATTATTTGGAGGATCCTCCTCTCGGGAAAAAGAGTTTCAAGAAGGTGGTCGAGATGGAAGAAAGCCTGCGAAATTATGATCCTGGCCTGGTGTCAAAATTTTACTCGAGTCTGTATACCGGCGACATCGGCAGAAGCATCATACTTTACGTGCAACCGGAGCCATAACATTATGAGGATAGGGGTATTTGCTGATATTCACGGTAATATTTTTGCTTTTGAAAAAGTCATGGAAAGCTTAAAAAAAGAAAAGCTTGATATGTACCTTTTTTGCGGCGACATCTGCGGTTATTACTACTATCAGGATGAAGTGATCGATGTTCTCAAGGAGATGGATAACCTCAAGTGTATAGCGGGTAATCATGACAGGTTCTTTCTGGAGACTTTAAAGGATCCGTCGTTGTCCATGGCATACGAAGAAGAATACGGCAGGTCGCACAGTCTTCTGAAAAACGGCATAAAGCTTTCTAGTCTTGAGTGGATAAAGCAATTGCCCGACAAATGGGTATCCGGAGAAGATGAACTGGCTGCGTTTCACGGCAGTCCCTGGGATCACTTAAACGAGTATATTTATCCCGATTCGTCGTTTGAGAAGTTTGCGGATCTATCGTATAAGTACGTGATATTGGGGCATACGCATCATCCGATGGATGTATCTATCGGAGGTGTACGGATAATAAATCCCGGCTCATGCGGTCAGCCGCGTGATTATAATGAGCCCAGCTACGCTGTTTTAGACACGGATCGTGATTCGGTGACTTTTAAGCGTGTTAAGTATGATGTGGATCTGATGATTAATGAGGTCAAGAAGCGGAAAGAGAAAAATCCGCGTCTCGCGGAAGTCTTACAAAGAAAGGTCAAAAAAAGTGTCTAAACAAAAGAATATATTAGTGACAGGAGCGGGGGGAGACATAGGCCAGAGTGTCATCAAGTGTTTGAAAGAGTCCGGATACGAGCTCAATCTTACAGGCTGTGATATAGATGCCTATGCAGCTTCTAAAGGCGAAGTGGACACTCTTTTAACGGCTCCAAGAGCGGCTCTGGCGGATAAGTATCTGGGTTTTATAGATAGCGTTATAAAGAAAAATCATCCGGATTATATAATCCCTACGACAGAACCTGAGATAGCTTTTTTCAGCAGTCGGAGAGACTATTTTTGCGGAAAAACTCTTATTATCATTAACAGCCCTTTTATCGTCGATACCTATTTGGATAAATATGAGACTATCCGGTTTTTTGAGGATAACGGTGTGCCGCATCCACGCACATATCCCGCTGAAAGATATAATGGCGAACTAAGTTTTCCGGTTTTACTGAAAAGGCGCAGAAGTTATGGAAGAAAAGGCCTTATCCTGGCGCAGGATGCGGAAGAGCTGGATTTTTTTAAAAAAAGAGAGACAGATATGATCGTGCAGGAACTGGTCGGTGATGACGGTGATGAGTATACTGCGGGGGTTTTTTCTACGGGTGAGGAGATATATTCGATTACTTTCCGGCGCCGTCTTGGATACGGAAGTCTTTCAAAAGTTGCCTGTCTTGTCCATGATAAAGAATTGACCCGGCTTGTTGAAAAAATAGCTAGAGTTTCCGGGTTAAAAGGGTCTTTTAATGTACAGCTGAGAAAGACAGCCGATGGATATATCCCGTTTGAAGTCAATCCCAGGTTTTCAAGCACGGTATATATCAGGCATCATTTCGGGTTTAAAGACGTCAAGTGGTGGCTGGATCTATATGAAGGCAGAAAAATCGAATACACGCCAGAGTATTCTGCCGGAATCGGAGTGAGGAAACTTAGCGAGATATTTTTTGATTGCAAGCCCTTTTAAGGAGACGATGTGAATAAGAAAATAAAACTCGAGACAGATCGATTGCTTATCAGGACTTTACAGCTATCGGATATTACGGATGAGTATATAGATGGCCTCAACGATCCTTTGGTGAATAAGTTTTTGGTGAACGCCCGGCTTACGAAACAGACCAAAGAGACTATAGGAGAGTTTATAACCCAGAATCTGAAATCAAAGCAAGATATATTGATGGGAGTCTTTTTGAAGGAAGGGGATACCCTTATCGGGACTATCAGGATCAGCGGTATCTCCGAATTTCATTATTTATGCAATATAGGGATATGCTTTTTTAATAGAAGTTATTGGGGAAAGGGCTATGCTGTAGAAGCGCTTAAAAGGACTGTTGAATTTGCCTTTTGCAAGCTGAATATGCATTACATAGAAGCGGGAGTATATACTGAGAACGCAGCATCCATTAAATTATTCGAACGCGCCGGTTTTTCTGCGCAAAGTGTATACAAGGATAAGTTTAGATACGACAGTGGATTCAAAGAGGTCAAGATCTTTGGAAAGACTAATAATGATTTTGACCACGACCTTTTGGGGAAAATATGACAGTTATCGTATTTGAGGAAATCTCACCACTTTACAGGTGGCTTATCAGGTGGCATTGGTCACGCGGCAGAGAAGTCCGCTTTCTCAGGATGCATCCATCCGTAAAAAAAAGCAAATGGATCTTAGGGAATATTGCCAGCGGAAGGCTGAAAAAGGTCGATTTTACTTATGATAAGAATACTTTTAGCGGCATGTATTATGATATGGCCTTCGATAATATAGATTATTTTGCAGGAGGCTCTAGCGAAAGTGTAATAAAAAGATCAGCAAAGTTATACGAAAATAGTAATATCGAACTCGTCTATAAAAAAGATCTTCATAAGGAACTGTCGAGATTTTACTTTCTTAATTATTTTATGCATGAGTTAAGTAAGATTTATGGAGAAAAAAGAATCTATTTTTCCCCTTCCAACGGTATTGATGTTTACAGGACGGATGGGTGCGAGGTCTATGATTATTTCAGATTCGAGAAGCGCGCTAAAGAAAAAGGGGCAAGTCTCTTTGATGCCGGAGAAGTGCGGTTTCCTTTTCTGTCTAAGGCGCTTTCGTATAATAAAGCGATTTTACGCCAAGCGTTAACGCGGATTAAGATCTCTGCATTGTTACTATGGGCTTCTGGCCGCGCTATGTTTAATGGTCTGGCGAAAACGCGTGCAGGCGGTGAATATAAATATGCCATTATGATCTCTTCGCCGATAAGGCAGTTCGGTAACCATATTCAAAAGATAGACTTTTTAATAGACGAAGACCTGATCAAGAAAAAAGACGCAGTTTTTGTCGCTAATAACCGCCTGAATAAAAGACACAAGGAGTACCTGGAGAATAATAGTTTGAACTATATAGATGATGTCGACAGGTTTGTTTCATGGGGAGAAGTTAAAAAAGTTTTCCCTTTTTGCCTGTCACTTTTATTCAGATTTAAAACGACGCAGGAAGTGATGACTTCAGCGTTAAAAGCGGCTTATTTTTACGTAAGGTGGAAGGCTTTTACTCGTGAAGTTAAAATAAAAAGATTCATTACACACGCTGATTTTGGCGTGCAATCCATAGCCAGGAATATCGTACTTAGTGGTAGCGGGACGCGGACCTTTTATTACATGGATTCTGCCAATTTCGGATGTTTTTTTACCCCCGCAGGTAGCGAAACGGTCCAATACCGGCATAATCTTTTCGGCTTTCTGTTTTATGACTATTTCGTCGGGTGGAACGATAAAGTCATAGAGTATTTTAAAAACTGCAAGTGCCGGATAAAAGAGCATATTAACTGCGGCTGTTTCTGGGCTGAGCACGTCCGGGATATAAAGGAAGGCAGGATTTCATCGAGTTTCAGAGAAAAATTAGCCGAGTATGGATACCGCGATGATTTAAAGCTCGTGAGCGTTTTTGACAGCACTTTTCATGACGCGTCAGTGACTACTTACGATGATGGTATCCAGTTTTTGAAAGGGATTCTGCGATTGCTAAAGGAGATGCCGGATATTTTCGTAGTCATAAAAGAAAAGAAAGCGCGGCATGTGCATAAAAGGATGTCAGCCAGAGCTTTGGAAGTGGCTGAAACTTATGCGGCATTAGAGAGTCATCCCAACTGTTTTTGCGTGAAAGTAGCGGAGGATGAGTGGACGAATGCATCGGAGATGATAGCGTTAAGTGATCTAACAATATCGTTTCCTTATACTTCGACTTCGTTTGAAGCAGTTTCTGCCGGGGAACGAGCACTATGGTATGACGCTTCAGATAAGTTTAGAGGCACTTTTTATGATGAGATCCCGGATCTGGTCTGCCATGATTATAGGCAGCTGTTTGTTACGGTTCATCGTCTTCTGTGGGAGACATCTGAGGAAGAATATAACACATTTTTATCTACACATGTCAAGAGAGCCCTGGAATCACATCTTGACAGTAAAGCAATAAGCCGTTTCAGGGATTTGCTAGTCAGCGGGCACAGTGAAGAAACCGAACATCCTGTTTATAGCGTTAGAAGGTGATATTTTTATAGCATGAAAAGTATTTTACAGTCAGCTTTAATAAAAAAAGTGGCAAAGTCATTTACGCTTTATACGACCGCGAACCTTATGACCAAGGCGATCCCGTTTCTTCTTTTGCCGGTACTGACGCGCGTTCTTTCTCCGAGCGACTACGGGCTTTTGGCGACATTTATCGCGATAGTAGGGATCGTTAATGTTATCGCATCGATGGGAAGTGTTGAAGCGGTTACACGGGGATACTTTGATCAGCATAAAGAGGGCTTTGATTTCGCCGAGTTTGTGTTTAACGCGATTGTTATTAATATCGGGGTCTTTTTATTACTCAATATAGCAGTCGTACTGTTAAAATCCGTTATAAGCGTGCAGCTGTCTCTTCCTTTTTCATGGTCGCTTCTCATACCGCTTATAGGGTTGTGCAGTGCGGTCTACCTGATCCCCTTTAAGATGCTCGTTATCCAGAAGAAACCCGTTCCTTACGGGGTATTGCAAATATCTAATATGTTTATGGAAGTGTTACTGTCGATAGTTTTTGTCGTTTTTATAGGTATGGGGTGGCCTGGTAGGGTGGTGGGGATGTCTCTCACTAAGGTTGTATTCTTATTTATAGGTATTTATATATTAGTTAAAAAGCATTTCTGCAGGATTTCGGTAAGTGCTACTTATATAAAAGCTATTCTGCGTTATGGTATCCCGATCGTGTTCCATTCCCTCGGATTTGTAGTGGTGGTCGCGACAGGAAAATTCTTTCTTAACCGGCTAGTGGGTTTAAGCGCTACCGGATTTTATAGTGTGGGAGCGTCAGTCGCGGCGATCATCGGTTTCTTCGTGGGATCGTTTAATCTTGCCTGGATGCCGTTTTTGTATGAAAGACTGGCGAGGCCCACGGAAGAACTTAAAAGGAAGCTGGTTAAGCTGACTTATATATACTTCTTTGCTATTTTGTCTGCTACAGGCATTTTTGTATTGATTTCCCCGGGGCTTTTAAAAGTCATGGTAGGAAAGAATTTCTTTGATGCATCGCAGTATCTTGCGTGGGTTGCTTTTGGATATGCGCTTCATGGGATGTACACGATGGTCGTGAACTACATATTTTACGAGAAAAAGACGCACCTCTTAAGTCTGACCGCGGTGGTTACGATTGTTTTAAACGTGGTGTTTAATTATACATTGATTAAATTAAACGGCGCTATTGGTGCGGCACAGGCGACGTTTCTGACGTTTCTCGCCAGGTTTGTGCTTATATGGTATTTTAGCGGGAAAGTGTATCCGATGCCGTGGTTTTCGTTTTTTAAAAGAAGAGCGGCGTAAAAAGAAAAAGGTGATTATATATGTGGATATTTTGTTGTGGGATGATACGTTCAGGTTCAACGCTTCAGTATCAGATAGCTTCAGAGCTTGTCGAGGAGCTGGCCGTTGGCAGGCGGATGGGAGGCGTGAATGAGAATATTTTTAATTCACTCCTCAAAAGTCACAAAGAAACTCGTGACTTGGCAGTCATAAAATGCCACTGGTTTTTTGACAAAGCCGGCGAACTTATCAAAGAAGGAGAAGCGAAAGGGATCTATATCTATAGAGATATAAGGGACGTTGTTGTTTCAATGATGAAGCATACCGACAGGAGTTTTACACGTCTTCTTATGGGCAGGTTGGTAGAGAAGGTCTTACGGTCTTATCGCCAGTGGCAGGGAAGCGGTAAGATATTAGTTTCACGTTATGAAGATATGGTGCTTGATAGAAGCGGGGAAGTGATGCGTATTGCAAACCACATGGGGCTTACCATCGATAAGCCTATGGCGGATACGATTGCCGATAAGTACAGTATCGAGAAACAAAAAGAAAGGATCAGGAATCTGGATTACCAGAGCATATACAGAAGACATAAACGCCGGAATGCTCCCGATGAACATTCGTTCCTGAAAAGTAACCATATACAGTCGGGTAAGACCGGCGAGTGGCGAAGTGCGCTTAAGTGGTATGAATCAGCCATGATAGAACAAATAGCGCATAGGTGGCTTGTTGAAAACGGTTATCCAATCAGCCAGAGCTGGACCAGGCGCCAGCTTATGGGGGCTTTGTATTATCTTATTTTAAGGCCAGCAGGGTTTTTAGGGCAGACGATGATAAAAGTACTGAAATTTATACGTATCCGTCTTTGGAAGTAAATAAAGAAGCAAGCGAAGGGGGAAAACTTGATACCAAAAAACAATGACATGCGCTTTGAAGTGACCACAAAATGCAACTATAACTGCAGCATTTGTCCGCGTGATAAGCTCACGCGGACAAAAGAGACTATGAATCTTAAGATGTTTTGCGAGCTCTTCGATAAGATCACCGGCGAAGTGGACCAGTATGGCACTCTTACCTTTCCGGGGATGGGTGAGCCGCTACTTGATGAGACTCTTGATGAGAAGATCTCTTACGTAAAAGAAAAATGCAAAGATATGCAGATATTGTTACTTAGTAACGGGTCTCTTCTTACGCCGGAGAGGTTTAAAAAGCTGGAAAGTCTCGGCGTCACTTCCATAAGAGTCAGTTTTTATGGAAATGATGCTAGTACCTATTCAAGGATCCACGGGATAAAGAACGAAAATATGTTTTCTGAAGTACGGGATAATCTTGTGGAGATATGCAGGCGGAAGGAAAGCACACAGCTTTTTTTGACTTACAACGTTGTCGAGGGCCAGAATGATCGGGTTCTTAAGGACTGGATCGGGTTTTGGGAAGGGAAAGTCGACTTGATCGAGGTGTGGCGTCCTCACAACTGGGTAGACGGCCGAAGCTATAGAAGCGTCCAGAAGAAGATGCTAAAAAGCTGCGGACGCCCCTTTAACGGGCCCCTCCAGGTCCAGGTTGACGGCACTGTCAACATGTGCTGTTTCGACTTTGACGGTAAACTCACAATTGGAGATTTAAAAACAGAGTCACTGGAAGAAATCTTCTCATCCCCCTTATATAACAAAATAGCGGAATATCATGAGACGGGGGATTTCAAGGATAGCGGCTTAATCTGTGAAAACTGTGACCAGAGGAACACCGTAAAAACCGATGTTATGGTGTATAACTCGAAGTTTGATCTTGAAGAGAGAGTAAAGATGCTTTCAACAACATACAGTAAAGTGATCGAGTGATGAAGGAAGTTATATTTTGTAATAGTGTCGGAGCCTTGCGTTCCATACTCAGGGATAATGATGATAAAGGAAAAGTCCATTATCTTCCGGTGGATTACTCTGTCGAAACCGCGAAAGTGATGCGTTTCTTGAAGGAGAGGAGTAATTTCCTGGAAGTGAAGCAGGACAGCTCTGGTAGCGGTGAAACCAGCTTTCAGGATAAATTTGTGAACTTTATAGCAGATCTAAACGAGAAAAACCAGTCTTGGCTTTGGTGGTGTTTAAACTTTACTAATAAAAATCCGATTTCGACGAGCCTCTGCAGCGAAGCATTCCATCTTTTAAATATAGTAAAGGCGGCAAGCGCAAGCGGAATAGACAAACTTTTAGTTATCACTAAAAATAGAGATATCGCTAAACAGTTTTTTCTATATAGCCGGGGTAAGTCCATAAAAGTTACTTATGCAATTGGATGGGGGAGATTCAGCGCTCGACATTTTTTACTTAAATATACGCCCTCAGGAAGTGTATATGCGTTTTTAAGGATGTTCTTCTGCGCGGTATATGCAAAAGTTAATTTTCCGGTGAAATTTAAAACGGACAAAAAGCGCAACGTTGTATTTTCGATACTAAGCCCCCAGTCGTTTAAAAAAGACGGCAGCTATTCTGATGTATATTTTGGCAGATTCATTGAATATCTTCGCGAGAAGAAATACGATTTCATAAATCTTGTTACCGTAAGACCCGCGTTTTACCGTAGACTTCTTAAAAAAGTGCGCACAGAAGTTTCAGATGTACCGATATTCCCGGTTGAACGGTTCTTGACGATAGGGGATCTTGTAAGGTGTTTTTTTATATCGATTTCGAAATATTTTTCCCCGATAAGGCTAAGCGGAAGCACGAAAATCGATGGGGTCGATATCGCCCGCTTAATCAAAAAAAATATCAGATATGATTATATGACACCGTTTTTCTTTGACAATCTTAAGGTCTATTTCGCCGTAAAAAAACTTGCTAGAAAAATGCGGATTGCAAGATTCTTTTATCCGTTTGAAAATAGACCCTTTGAAAAGATGGCTATCCTTGCGCTAAGAGAGGCGTCACCCGAAACACATATAACGGGGTACCAGCACGCCTCAATCTCCTTACGGCATACGAATTTTCTGCTTGGTAGGAGTGAAAGTTCTTTTACGCCACTGCCGGATTCGATTATTACAATGGGAGAGGCGACCAAGGACATTTTAATGAATAAGGGTAATTTCCCTCAAGAGATAATCAAAGTAGGGTGTGCCCTCCGTCAAGCGCCTTTTAGCGGAAAGGCTAAAAAAAGAAAAGAAAAGATCAGGAATTTGTTTGTAGCTTTGGCGACCAATATCGAGGAATATGTTAAAGTTATAGATTTTCTTAATGAAGCATCTATAGATAGTAGTGGATATGAATTGTGGATAAGGCCGCATCCCGTGTTTTCTCTGGAGGAAGCTATTAAAATAACAGGTACTCCCAGATTTACGTTTCATAAAGCCGATAAAGAAAGCCTGGAAGAGTGTTACAGCTGGGCTGATGCTATTTTATACGTTCATTCCACTTTGGCAATTGAATCCATAATGAGGGGAATTCCCGTAATAAATCTGGGGGTACAGAATCCACTGGATCCGGATCCCTTATTTGATTTTAACGAATATAAGTGGCGCGTGGATTCCCCCGGATTACTTATATCGGCTATAAGGGGGATCGATTCGTTAACGAATGAAGAGTACATCCGCAGGCAGCTAAGTGCTTTAGAGTACGCTAAACGCTACTTATGCGAAACAAGAGAGACTGCCATGCAAAGTTTTATTTGCTAGCTTGGGTTATATATAAAAGACTTTTGCAGAATCGGGTTAAGGGTCTTCTGAACAGGAAAAGGCTAGGGGTTTAAGGATACAAGTGCTTTTATGACGGATAAGACAAAAGAAATAAATATAGGCGTGGTCATTCCGACAAAGAATCGGCATGAAGATTTAATCCGTGCCCTTGAAAGTGTACGGAAGCAAACGTATCTGCCACTTGAGGTAATTATCGTGGATCAGAGCGCTACGGATAAGGCTCACGCGGAGATAAAAGATTTTTTAAAAACGCATCGGTTTATAGATCTGAAATATATATACAATCCCGCCTTATCGGGACTCACTGCAGCGAAAAACGAAGCAGTTAAAATAGCTGCAAGCGACGTACTGCTTTTTATAGACGATGATATCGTTCTTGATAAAAATTTCCTTGAGGTATTGAGTTCTGTATATAAGAGGTATCCCGAACTGAGTGGGGTAGGAGGCCTCGTAAGACTCCCCGAGGGGAAGACCAGTGCCTTACGCAGGAAAATAGCGCTTATTTTTCAGGTAGGGCCTTTCAGAGACATGCGCGCAATGATACAGGCAGGGTATTTAGGTAATAAAGAGATCGTAAGAACCTGGCTTCTTTCAGGGGGGCTTTCCTCCTTAAGGAGGGAGGTTTTTGAGAAAATACGTTTTGACGATAATCTTATAGGAGCCTCTCCTATAGAGGATATGGATTTTTATTCAAAAGCGAAAGATTCTTTTCAGTTCGCGCTCGCGCCGGCGGCACGCGCTTTACATAATGTCTCACCTCGAAGCCGTTCGGGTTTAAAACGCGCTTTCGAGAATAAATGTTTAGGTTTCATTTTTATATTTTCACAGCATGTAGAGAAAAATTTCTTAAATAGGCTGGCGTTTATGTGGAGGAATCTGGGGATTTTTATTGATGCGATCGTCTCGTCAGTATCTTTTAAAACGTTAGACCCGGTAAAAGGTGTTTTTTTAGCGTGGAAAAAGTCTTTATCCAGTGGATAGTAATTAGGAAACCATATGGCTTGTGATATCTCAGGCAGGAGAGTAATTGTCACAGGGGCTACTGGTTTTGTCGGGCGGTATCTTGTTCCCGGGCTTCTATCATCGGGCGCCCAAGTGACTGTTATAACGCGGGATGCAGAAAAAGTTCCCAGTGGTTTTGCGGATAATGTAACGATCATCCAACTAGACCTAATAAAAGATGCAGTCGATATTACTGCCGGCGCTGAAATTGTTTTTCACTGCGCCGGAGAGACAAAAGAACATGATAAGTTCTATGACATGAATGTCAAAGGGACGAAAAAACTCCTTGAAGAATGTACTAATAGTAAGGGAATTAAGAAATTTATATATTTATCAAGCGTTGGGGTCATCGGGGCGCAAAGAGCAGGATATTATGATGAGCTGGCGCAGTGTTTCCCGCGAGATCCCTATGAAAAAAGTAAACTCGTGGCTGAAAAACTTGTTTTTGAGTACACTGCCCGTAATGGCATCGATGCCTTTATCCTAAGGCCAAGCATTATATATGGTCCCGGGAAAGGAGAAGAAACTGATAGTTTTTTATCTTTGATTAGAGCCATAAAAAAAAGATATTTTCGGTATATCGGTTCGGATAAAGCGGTATATAATATAATCTATGTGAAAGATGTTGTCGAGGCGCTGATATGCCTTGCCGGAAAGTCCGCTTCTCCCGCTCAAAAGGTGTACCACATTAATGACCCGATTGAATGGGGCGTTTTTGTCAAGGAGGTAAGATCAGTTTTAGGTATGGGTAAAGACGCAAGTTTTCTAAATAAAGATATTGCATATATAGGGGCACTATTTAGTGAAACTTTAGGGGTTTTTGGGGTAAAAGTTCCTTTTTCAATGTCTCGTTATAGAGTACTCACAAATAAAACTGTTTTTAATGCCGAACAAATAAAGAAATATGTTGGTTTTAATCTGTTATTCGGGAATAGGAACGGTATAAGAGAAACTATCCAGGATTATATTGATAGAGGGCTTATCTAGATGAAAAAGATTTTGCTTGTTGCAACGATACCGCTGAGTTTAAAGGCGTTCAGCCTGGATTTTATGAAGTACCTGCGTGATAAAGGTTATGAAGTCCATGCTGCAGCAGGGCCGGGCGCGGAATCTCGTATTATCAAAAAAGAGGGATTTACGTATCACGAAATCACTATTCCAAGGAATATCAATCCGGTTTTAGATTTTAAAGCCTTTAAATCCTTAAAGAGGCTTATGGAGGAGGAAAAGTTTGATATTGTACATACCCAGACCTCTAAAGCCGGGTTTGTAGGCAGGCTCGCCGCTTATTCGGCCGGTGTGCCTCTCATTGTGCATACCGCGCATAACTGGTCTTTTCATGAACTTTTGCCGCTGTACAAGAAGTATTTTTATCTTTTCCTTGAAAGAAAGGCGGCTGAGTGGTGTGATGCGATAATCGTGGATACAAAAGCGGTCATGGAGTATGGGCACAAGTTCAATATCGCCCCGGCCAGGAAACTCTTCCAGGTATATATGGGGATTGATTCGGGCCGTTTTATTCCCTTCAGCCAGGAAAAGAAAGAAGAGATAAGGCATTCCATGGGTATTACCCCTCAAAAGATCATTATAGGATCTATAGCAAGGCTTGTACCAGATAAAGGTGTGGAGATGTTTATAGAGTGCGCGCGAAAAATGAAGGATATTAAGAATACCCTTTTTGTTCTAGTCGGTGATGGTGAACTCCGGCCAAGCTTTGAGGAGAAGGTCAGGAAATACGGTCTTAGTGATAAGTTTATTTTTACCGGCCATGTAGACGATGTGGTACCGCTTTTAAACAGTTTTGATATCTTCTTTCTGCCGACTTTGCGGGAAGGTTTTGGTGTTGTTTTCGCGGAAGCACAGGCCTGCGGCGTTCCGGTTGTTGCTACACGGATATCCCCGTTAAAAGAAGTCGTTCAGGACGGTATAACCGGTTATTTAATATCACCGTATTTGCCGGAGAGTTTTACAGAGGGTTTGCAGAAACTTTTTGACGCCAAGCTCAGAGAAAAGATGTCCCAGACAGCCAGGTGTTTTGTCAAAGACAATTTTGATGTAAAAAGCATCAATGAAAAGACTTTTGACATTTACAGGCAATTATGGAAGGATAAGGGGTATGACATTTAAAATTAATAACGCCATGAGGGGGATAAAAAGACTAGGGGATGCGGTTATTTCTTTTATTTCTCTGGCTATACTGGCCGTTCCATTCGCATTCATAGCGCTTGCTATAAAGATTGATTCAAAAGGCCCTGTTTTTTTTAAAGCTAAACGAATAGGCTGCAGAAAAAAAACCTTCATGGCTTATAAGTTCCGATCGATGGTTGAAAACGCTGCAAGCATGGGATTGGGCGTAGAGACTGAAGAAAAGGACCCGCGCATAACACGGGCAGGGAGATTCTTGAGGAACTGGAGTATTGATGAACTCCCCCAGCTTATCAATGTTCTAATAGGCCAGATGAGTCTTGTCGGGCCGAGACCGGCGCTCCCGCATCAGGTTGAGAAGTATTCGTCTTTGGAGTTAAGAAGGCTTGAGGTAAGACCCGGCTTAACGGGCTGGGCCCAGGTTAACGGGCGGAACTTACTCTCCTGGAAAGAAAGAATAAACCTGGATTTATGGTATATTGACAACTGGTCTTGGTGGCTTGATATCAAAATTTTATTTATTACACCCTGGAAAATCATCTCCAGGGAAGGATTATACGGCAAAGACGGAAAGGTGGCTGATTATGAATAGGTTTAAGAGGTGGAAGAGGCCCGTTATAAGGGAAGGGAAATTGACTAAATATAAATGGCTGGTTCAGCACAAAAATAACCTTAAATTAGGTAAAATGACTGATATAGGAGCTTTTACGTATATAAACGCAAAGTGCGGTATTACTATTGAAGATAACGTCCAGATAGGGTCACATTGTTCGATTTATTCGGTTTCGACAATAGATAATAAAGAAGGCGCGGTAATATTGAGAAAGAATTGCAAGATAGGCAGTCATAGTGTTATAATGCCTGGAGTGAAAATAGGGGAAAACACAGTTATCGGAGCTTTTAGTTTTGTTAACAGAGATGTACCTCCGAATGTAACTGCGATAGGTATTCCGATAAAAGTAATAAGAAGAAAATAAAGAAAAAATATCCTAAATTATTATGAGTGAATTAATTTGTGATAAAAAGTATATTATAGCAGCTACGCGTGAAGGTTTAGGCAACAGGTTGAAATGTCTAATTTCTGCAATGAGAATGGCAGAAAGATATTCAAAGCCTCTTATTTTATTTTGGCCTGTAGATGAAAAATGTAGCTGTAAATTTTCTGATTTATTTGAAAATAAAATACCTGAAGTAGATTCAAAAGGACCCCAGACATTTACTAAGGATGAAAAATATAAGATAATTGAGACATGGAGATTCCTGCTTTTGCTGGAGGACGAACTGCCGGACAATTTTTCTCGGAAATACCCCTCATATAGAGGTAAAGATATTGATCTTGAATACGATCGGATTCCTTTGCCGCTAAGAAAAGATTTTTTAACTTATGTAAACAAATTAATTCCAAAAAAATATATAGTTGAGGAAGTCGAAAATTTTTCTAAAAAATTCAATGATAATACGATATCGGTTAATATCAGGTCTTGGTGCTATGAGGGGGTAGACGAATCCTGGCGAAAGGGGTTATTTGATATAAAAAAAATTTATAAATTTTTAGATAAAATAGAAAACCGTAATTTTTTTGTTGCTTATGACAATCCGGAAATTTTAGAAAAGTTAGTTAATAGATATGGAAAACGAATTTTGTTCTATCCTGAAAATAGATTTAATAAAAAGCGTAACAGTGAAGCGGGAATAAAGAATGCGTTGGTTGAATTATTATTATTGTCGAAAAACAAAGATCTGAAGGTGTCTTTTCTGAGTACTTTTTCTGAGATGGCTTGGTGGTTTGGTGGGTGCAGGGCTAATGTGGAAGTTATTCCTACAAAAGCTTATCTTTTTAAAAAAGTTTCTTTATATGAGGCTTTTGGCTATTCCTTATTCTGGAAATGGTATATACAGCCGAGTAAATATTCAACTATACAAAGATTAGCACTATTTATCAAACAATTTATAGAAGGTTAAAGGTTTGAAAAACTGGTACTGGCTTAAAGGAAGTTGACTAGAGATACTGGGGCATTTAATGATGTATTTAATTTGTTCAGTTTCAGTAGTTGTAAAAAAGGAAGAGTAAAAAGTGAAAATATCATTATCAAGGCCTGAAATTACGTCTAAAGACATTCAATCGGTTATAAAAAGCTTGAAGACGCCGTATCTTTCATTAGGACCACGCTTAGTGGAATTTGAAAGTAAAACCGCGAAATACGCCGGCGTAAAGTATGCGATTGCGGTTAATAGCGGAACATCGGCTTTGCATCTCATCGTCCGCGCTCTCGGGATAAAGGGAGGGGATGAAGTAATCACCACTCCTTTCAGCTTTATCGCTTCCAGTAACTCTATACTTTTTGAGGGGGCAGATCCGGTTTTTGTGGATATAGACCCAAATACGCTGAATATAAACGTAGATTTAATAGAGAGGAGAATAAGTAAGAAGACAAAAGCGATACTTGCGGTGGATGTTTTCGGCCATCCAGCTGAATGGGAAGCTTTAGGCAGAATCGTGCGCAAACACGGTTTGAAACTTATAGAAGACAGCTGTGAAGCCCTAGGATCGGAATATAAAGGCAAAAGGTGCGGCTCTTTCGGTGATGCGGGAGCTTTTGCTTTTTATCCAAACAAACAGATCACGACAGGTGAAGGCGGGATGGTGGTAACTGATAATAGCCGTATCGCGGATCTTGCACGAAGCATGCGGAATCAGGGTAGGGGCAAAAAAAGTACCTGGCTTAACCACGTGCGCTTGGGATATAACTACAGGATAAGCGAGATCAACTGTGTGCTTGGCTCCGGGCAGATCCGGAGGATCGATAAAATACGCGCTAAAAGGGGCAAAGCTGCCGATATGTATAATGATAAGTTAAAAGTCATAGAGGAGATAGACCTGCCGTATATTGCACCTGAAGTCAAGATGAGCTGGTTTGTGTATGTTATTAAACTTAAAAAATCCTTCAATAGGCGGCGCAGGGATAGTATTATAAAGTTTTTGAAATCGAAAAATATCGGATGCAGTACCTATTTTCACCCTATTCATCTTCAGCCTTTTTACCGCAAGCTGTACGGATTTAAAAAAGGGATGCATCCGGTAACCGAATATATATCGGAGAGGACTATTGCTTTACCGTTTTTTAATAACATCACCGGTGAAGAGATCGATTATATTTTTAAAAATTTGGCCAAAGCGATAAAAAAGGTAAAAAAGGAAAAATAATATGCTGGTCACCTTAAGAAACCTAATATCAGTAATAATAGACTTGGTTTTAATAAACCTGTCGATGTTTCTCGCCTTTATGATCAGGTTTGACTGGCAGTTGTCTCAGCCTTTGGTAAATGCCTGTATATTCTTCATGATAGCGGCAAGCATAATCAAGATCATGATGTTAAGTGCCTGCGGGATATACCAGTGGGCGTTTCGTTATGCCAGTATCAGTGAAGCAATGAATCTTTTTAAAGCCGTTACTTTTGGAAGCCTTCTTTTGATAGCAGTTGCCTTTTTTACCCAAAGTACGCATATAGGCCGTTCGGTACTTTTGATAGATTACCTTATCTATATTTTTCTGATTACAACTTCACGGTTTTTACCAAGGGTGCTTATAAAATTCCGCCAAGGCCGGCACAAAGATTTAATAAAGGTTCTTATTGTCGGTGCGGGTTCCAGCGGGGAGATGGTCGCTAGGGAACTGTTGAACGTAAAAAACAGGATTTATGAACCTGTAGGCTTTATTGATGACAATCCGCTAAAGTTACATCACAGGATGCATGGCAGGATGGTTCTTGGGGCAACAGGCGACATAACAAATATAGTGGAAGAGTATAATATTGAAGAGATAATAATAGCGATACCATCGGCAAGCGGTAATAAAATAAGGGAAATAGTATCGAAGTGTGAGAAACCGGAAGTTAAGATAAAGATCGCACCCGGCTTTCATGATATTCTGACAGGAGAGACAGCCATAAAACAGATCCGTGATGTTAAGCTAAGTGATCTATTGGGAAGGGAAACGGTCCAGATCAGCAGCGAAGATGTGAGCAATTTTCTTAAGGAAAAGGTAGTTCTTGTCACCGGTGCCGGCGGCAGTATCGGGTCGGAGCTTTGCCGGCAGATAATGAAGTTCGATCCCCGGATGCTCATTTTATTTGATCATGCAGAAAATGATACATATTTTCTTGAACTTGAACTTGCCGAAAAATATCCCAGCTCACGTTTTACGACGGTCATAGGTGACATCAAGGATATAGGGCTTTTAAAAAATACTTTTACAAAGTACAAACCGCAGATTGTATTTCATTCCGCGGCGCATAAACACGTACCTCTCATGGAAGAAAATCCGGCAGCAGCCGTTAAGAACAACATTATCGGCACTCGCAATTTTATGTATGCTGCCGAGCACTATAAAGTAGAACGTTTTGTTATGATCTCAACCGATAAAGCGGTCAACCCCGCAAGCGTGATGGGCGCATCAAAGCGTATCGCCGAGATGATAATCCAGGCGAAAGCACAGACAGCACGCACGAAATTCATGGCTGTACGGTTTGGCAATGTCCTGGGATCCAGCGGTAGTGTCGTCCCGATCTTTAAACAGCAGATAGAAAAGGGAGGGCCCGTGACAGTAACTCATCCAGATGTTAAACGCTTTTTTATGACCGCAAGTGAAGCGGCGCAGCTCGTGATCCAGGCGGGTGCTATCGGTAATGGCGGCGAGATTTTTGTTCTTGATATGGGAGAACAGATAAAGATAGCGGATCTTGCAAAAAATCTTATTACATTATCGGGATTAGAGCCAGGCGAGGATATAGAGATAAAATATATCGGGCTGAGGCCGGGTGAGAAGATGCATGAAGAGATGCTTCTTGACAGGGAGCACGATGAAGCAACCAAAAATGATAAGATTTTTATCGCCCAACCGGATAAGTTTGATACCCAGAAGCTTAGAAAAGACATAAAAACACTCGAAAGGTTAGCTACTCTGATGGAAGGTGAGAAGATAGTCGAGAAGATCCAGGAAATAGTCGCAGAATTCCGTCCCGTCAAAAAAGACATTTAGATTGTAAATCGAAAAATATTTTAGATATGAGAAAAAACGAAAAAGTAATGTCATGGCTGGAGAAAACAGCTGTGTTTTTTCTTTATTATTTGGTGTTAGCCTTACCTTTTTCAAAGACGCTGGTTGAGTTTTCTGTTATTGTTGTTCTCTTGATGTGGTTTGTAAGGCGAATTGTTCAGTGGAGAGTTTATTCGCTTTCTCCGATCCAGGCGTTTGCTCCTTGCAGCACTTTCTTAAATTTGCCTATCGGTATTTTTTTACTGACAGGAATTATTTCTACATTCTTAAGCGTATCAAAAGCTTTAAGTCTTGAAGGATTATTTTTAAAACTTTTTGAATTAATACTGATCTTTTTTATTACAGTTGAGTTTTTTAATTCTCGACACAGGATAAAAAAGCTTTTTTTTGTTCTTTTCCTGCCGATTGCTATTTTGATAATTGATATCGTCGGTCAATCCCTGACAGGTTTTGATCTTTTGCGCGGGCAAGCAAGAATCGGCCAGTACATTATTCAAGGTCCGTTTACTAATTCCAACGATTTGGCGGGATGGCTCCTACTCATTATCCCTGTTATTCTGAGTTGTGCGTATTTGCAGGAAAAAGATTGGCTTAATGTAGTCGGACGGTTTACATCTTTGGCGGCAAATATGCGTTTGATTCTTTATGGTACTGCTATTTTACTGGTGGCGTGTCTTTTTTTCACATATTCAAGGGGGGCATGGATTGCTTTTCTGCTCTCGGTATTCTTCCTGTATATTTTAAAAGCAAAAAAGGCGCGTCTTTTAGTAACGGGTATTTTGGTTTGTTTTGTGATTGTAATAATTTTTTTGTTTATCATTCTTCCCGAAACTTCTAAAGAAACCCTGGAATATATACTTAAAGCAGGGAACCAGGGAGTCAGCGTACGGATTAAATTATGGCAGGAGGCTATAGGTATTATTAAGGATCATCCTTTTTTCGGGTGCGGATTGAATACATATGCGACAGTTGCGCCGGGATACAGGATTACTGAGACAACCGGGTTCTATCCGCATAGTTCTTATCTTCGAATGGCGGCTGAATCGGGACTTTTGGGTTTAGGAGCCTTTACCTGGATTTTGGTTACTCTATTTAAAAAATCTCTGGCTAATCTTAAAAAAATTGATAACAGGTTTTACGCGACCTTTTTGATGGGTATCTTAGCCGGGCTTTTTGCGTTTTTAGCGCATAGTTTTGTCGACACAAGCATCTATTCGCTTCAGTTAGGTGGTTTGATGTGGTTTATGATAGCAGTGGTCATTGCTATTCAAAAAGTGGATTTTGACACAAAAAGTAAAACCCTACTATAAAAATGCAATAAATTATTTAGCGAAATATTTTAATATGACAGAAATAAATCAGATTCGAAAAATTATCACTTATATTAGAGAAAAATATTGCTTGGATAAATATAAAGCGCGCGAGGCGATTATTATTGCACCTTTTGGACAGGAATATTTCGAAAAAAGCGTCAAAAATTTAATAGGCTCAAAAGCGGTTAGAAAACTTAGCAAGAAAGAAAATTTTTCAGTTATTATTGTGACGTCAAGAAACACCGACATTTCCGATTGTCCTAATGAATTTAAAGTAATTCAGATGGATTCACCTCCAGGATGGCCTGCAAACAACTCTTATCTGAATAGACTAATAAAGTGGGGAATGCCTCTTCTTTTTAAAAATATCGGTTCGAGTATTTACATTGATTCGAATGTAATTATTACGAATCATGCGAGAAAAATCAAAAAATTATTCAAAATAATAAAAAAACGTAAATTTGTGAATACAATACATAGCTCAAGAAAAAATTGGGAAGACGAATACGATGCCATTGTGCAGAATAAGCGATGTGGGAATCTGGAGACAATTGAAAAACAAAAAGATTTTTTACAAACCGTTAATGGGACTGAAAATATTCCCATTTGCCAAAATAAATTTTTAGGTCGTATTCATAGCGATGAATTCGCTTTATTAAACCTCGAAGTCTTAGCACAAGTTTTTAATTTTTCAGAAAGAGATCAACTTGGATTAGTTTATGCAGCACATAAAACCGGAAAGCAGCCATTTACTCTCGAAGAAGGGGAAATTCTTTTTACGGTTTTTAGCCAGCATGTAAATATTAACACTGTTTGTTTTGTCCAGAGCAAAGAGCGCTATTTAAGGCTCATAGGTAGACCTTTCTACAAATATAAGAACTTACCCTTGTTAGGATTTTTAAATAAAATCCGGGATAGATATTTTTTATATAAGATATAATAAAACTTATTTAAAATAGGCATTTTAAACCCAGAAGTATAGATGTTTAATGCTAACATAGCACCATTAAAGTAAGGAACGAAGTATTTAAAGTAAAAATCTGCGTATAAAAGTGAATAAAATTTATATAGTTTTTGCAATTTAAAACCTGAGTAAACTAGCTAGTTTATAGTTATGGAAAAAAATATAAATAATCAAAAA
>Ga0180432_10000420_pt1 | contig 68964 bp, 105 predicted proteins | sample SS_ome_10_FD_132414 | JGI IMG/M metagenome (GOLD analysis project Ga0180432, IMG submission 132414) | Hypersaline lake sediment archaeal communities from the Salton Sea, California, USA - SS_1_MS_2 metaG | ecosystem: Environmental > Aquatic > Non-marine Saline and Alkaline > Hypersaline >...
CACCACAAGTGCCAAGGGCCCGCAACCGCAACCAGAATAGCCCTGCTGTGCCATATCTCATAACCCCACTTCTGTTCCCGATTTAGCCGATGTGGGCTCTCCCACCAGCTCCCTCAAAGCACACCAAGGGCAGTTCATGCCAACGCACACGCTACGCCCACAGACCGGGCAGGTCTGGATGCCCCCGCCTGGGTGCAGCATCTCTTTTATGGCCTCTTGAATTGCGGGGCAGTCGTCATCAGGCTCGGCCAGACAGATAAAGATGGTCTGTGTCCTCCTGGTGATCCGGCCGCTTTCCAGCTTTGTGATTTCACACCTGCAGAGATGCGGGCAGTTTTCGCAGGGCGGCATCCGGTCTGGGTCCGGCCCTCCCACATCGGTTGCCTCTGGGGGGCTCAGTGGCTGTGGCTTGCACATTTATCCGCCCTCCTCAAATTGGGGCGTACTCCCGATCCACCTGTCCACCAGACACATCCTCCGATTTGGTGAATCCCCTGGAATTGGATTCCAGAACCTCGGCCCCATCCACCGACTCGAGGATAGCATCTTTGCACTCGCGGCACACGGGGATGGTGGCCTCATACCCATTGTCGTCGAAGAAATGGACAATGTGCTTGGCTACCCGCCCGCAAATCTTCTTGTTCCTATAGTGCCGGCATCTCGCTTTTCGATGGGGACGTCTGCGCCCAATGGTATTCATACGCACTTCCTATCTAGTTGTAGGGCCAGAGTGCTGGCCGTAATCAAAGCCACCCCGAGTTGGGCAGCCTCGTCCGCCGGCATCGGTCCAAAGGCATAGTAGTTGACTTCCGCCGGGGGCTGCTCCTTCCCGGCTATCGCTTCGGAGAGATTCTCCCGCTTGCGGACCCAGATGTGCTCCTTGAACCCTTCATCCTCGGGCTCCCGGTAGGCGTCGATCGAAATAAGGGTAATACGGAGGGAGCTCCCTTCCCTATCTGTGCCTAGGTTTTCGGTTTTTTGCACCTTCATCTGTGCTCCTCCTGGATGGTGTTCCTTTAGTCGTCGTCGTCGTCGCTTCCAAACATCGCCTCGTCGGCCGCGGCAATGGTCTCTTCGGCTGACTAGATCTCAGCCTGTAGCTCGTCATTTGTTGGTGGATCCGGCAGCACCTATATCACCCCCTTTCCTAACCCCTCTTTGGATCGATCCTTCACCTGCAGGCACTTGTACAGAAGCTTGGGGATATCGTATCCCACCTCCTGTCCGCCGATGCGGAACCAGAGGGCATACTCGTCTTTGGGATTCTTAAGTTTGGCGTAGCAGCCCCCGCGCTTGCGTCTGGAGAAATGCCTCACGCTGTGGCGTTTGTAGAGGATGTCATCAATGTGGCGATCAATGAATGCCCGCAAGGCCATGGTGCCTTCTGAGAAGACATAGAATCTGAGCAATGCCTTCTTCAGTTGGCCGGCCTGACGGGCACTCAGTACATCCAGATCCAGCAGGGCGTCCAGGCCCCTAGGTGTTCCGTTGGGATCACTCACAGCAGCGGCCCGTAACCCGAGTCGTTCAGATCGTCCATTACGTCGTCGTAGGCGCTAATGGCCCATTTTTGGGTTCGTCCTCGATCGGTCACGGTCCTCAAAACCCGGTCGCGGGCAATGCCCAGACCGATAGCCGCAGTGATCCATCCGTAGATGGCATCCCACTTCGCACGCTTGACTGCGGGCAGGGTGCCTCCGGAGCACTCCGGGCAGGTGTCTACGCTCAACACGGCCCCGATGACATCAACTGTGGGGCGGTTCTCCTTCAGGAAGGCATCACACAAAGCGCTGAGTGCATGATCGTGGTCGAGCACGAACTCACGCCCGCACTCTTTGCACTGGCACTCAATGCCCTCCTCCCTCGACTGCCGCAAGAAGTCCACGGCGTTGACGAATTCGCCTACCGTGTCTGCCATAGAGCGGGTCTCCTCGTCGAACTCGGCAGCGTCGCCCCGAAACCCGCAAGTACCACAAGCCCAATCCTGGTGGAGATTGTTGGTCTCTCTGACGTTCGCGCTCTTGCACTTCGGGCAGCTTATCTTGCTCATCATGTGCCTCCTCAGGGCCGTGCTCTAGATCGTGCAGCCCAATCCTCGATGCGGGATCTCTCCCACACCCCTATTAAACCACACCGGAGGGCCCCGCACAAATGTCGGGTGTCATACGCTGGACATAACAGGTATCATATGTGCCATGTTATGGTTGGAAGGGTGTCATGTGACACTTGCGCTTCGAGTTGGGCTGTGGTTTAATGGGGGGGAGCAACCCCCCGGCCCTGATCGGGCCCAAAATGAACAAGGAGGAGGCTGTGGCATCTGACGAGTTTAATTTCACCTGGGGTCTACACCTCCTGGACGAGCTGGGGTACGTGCAGCTATTTGTATTCATGCTGCGGGCATACTCTCAGCTCGGGATTACCAGGACGGAGATGCTGCTCTTGAGCCATCTTGCCAGTTATCACTACAACAGTCCGGCGGGAGAGAGCCGGCCGTCGCTGACGACGGTAGCAAGGGAGATGGGCTACAGGAGCAGGGTTTCCGTTTCCAGGTTAGTGTCATCCCTGAAGGAGAAGGGAATGCTAGTGGTACACGAACGACCGGGGAAGCCGTCGATCTATGATGCCTCCCCGTTCGCCAGAGCAGCGTTGCGCAAATTTCTCAGGCTGCACAAGGAGGAGCTATGACCGAAGATACCGCGAGTACCAAGGAGAGGGCGGCAAAGGTTCTGCGCGTTTTGGCCCGATCGATGAAGCAGGGGACCCTCTGCCTATCGGTGTGCAATAGTGTCTCCCCCCTGAACCAATTGGGAGAAACCGCCGGGGGCATAGAAGAAATAGCCGGCTTGCTGGAGGAAGGATGCCCCCACAAGGACGAGACGGCCGCACTGCTGCACGAAGCTGCCGATCTCCTAAATGTGCTCATCCTAAAGGAACGAGTGGAGGAGGGGGATCAGGAGAACAGGGCCCGATCCCTGATGTACCGGCTCCGGAAAAGGGCAAAGCGCGGGGGAGGGCGAGATCACGGAACTATTTCCAAGACCACCGGGCAGGGGCAGCCTGTTGCGTCGATGGAGCGGGTGCTATCGCTGGTTCGCGAGGAGCGGGCCAGACAGGTGCACCTATGGGGCGATGAAGACCGATCGGACGGTTGGTGGAGGATGATTCTGGACGAGGAACTGGGGGAGGCGGCTAGGATATGGCTGGAGGAAACCTATGATGCCCAGCCGGCCGCGTGGTTCAGGGAGATGGTCCAGGCAGCGGCTGTCCTGGTGGCGTGGTTGGAGCACAGACTCAATCGGGCTGGATAGAGGTGTATACTCCCGTATACAATAGGTGTATACTCCCGTATACACGAAGAACATGAAAAAGAATCCGATTCTTCACCGAAGAAATCGCCCCCTTACGGGGGAATCTTTCCAAGCGCTGCCCCTGCTGGAGATAGATATAGAGCTTGCAGACCGGTTTGGGCCGATGGCCTTGCAGATGGCCAAACTGGCCGGTGGGTGTGGCCTATCAGAGGAGGGCCGGCAAGCAGTCCTGGAGATCGTAGACGGCTTACACCCTGGTACAGCGGCCGCCGCTCAGCTCCTCGTTGAGTGGGTCGGCTCCTCTAAGGAAATCCTCCCGCTGCCTCTGGAGGACCAGAAGGAGGGGTATCTGAATACTTGACAAAGAGGCCGAGCTGTGGTATAATGGGGGTACCCTGAGGCCGGCCCGTCCTCAGGGTGGCTCGGAGAAGCTTCGCGCTTGATTCCGTGTCTCCTCCTGGACGGGGGCCCGGGGCCTTTAAACCGTCCCGGGCCCCTGACAGAGCGGATGGGCGAGGACTTTTTTGAAAAGAGTGTGGGTGCGCTGCGATAGACAAAGGGTGCAGCGTTTGGCAGGTCTGGTGGGAAGGCCAGCCGGGAAGTAACACCTCGTGGCGGATTCGGCCCTGATCGTTGGGGAAATGGAGACTCGGTGGCCCTTTGGAGGGAAGACCGGCCCCTAGATCGGATACGGGGAACAGATGAGCGCAGAGGGGAGACAAGGAGAGCCAACGCGGCGCTCCGTGAGTATGCGCTTATGGGTCCCGGCAGGTCTCTACTGAAGCTGCATGCCAGATTCCGGGCTATCCCCAAGAAGAATGCCCCTCAACCGCCCACGCGTCGTCTGTCAACTCTCAAACTGTGGTCAACCAAATATGACTGGGTTGCCAGGGTCAACCGGTGGGGCAAAATCCGCTGGGAGACCCGGCGTCGTGCTATACTCGAATCCGATTGGGAGGATGGGAGGGCCCTGAGGGAGAAGGCCCTGAAACTGTTAGAGGGTATAGATGGGAGCTCCCTTTCCCAGGTTGTGGAAGCGATCCAGGTTGCCAGCAAACTGCAGCGCATGGCCACCGATGAGCCGACAGACAAGGTGGAGGTGGCCCTGACTGGGCAGGCCCTGGATGGGGTGATTGAGAGAGAGATAGCCCGGCTTCTGGAGGAAATGGGTGATGGATTGGGTGTAGAGGTGAGCCTAGAGGATGTCTTACCAGGGGGGAACAACCGCGATATCTCCAAACTATCGACCGGGTGATTGGCATCGATGGCCGACAGAGGATAAGCGGGCGCTACTGCAGAGACTCAGAGAGATAAGGAGGGCCGGACGGGCTGGATTTAGACGGGGGACCCTTCAAGCACGAGGGAATTTTCTGTCCTTTATCAATTACACATTCCCTAACTATGTGCCAGATCCGGCTCACGAGCTGATCACAGACGTGCTGACCGAGGTTTTGCGCGGGAACCTGAAGCGGGTGATGCTATTTGCTCCCCCACAGCATGGAAAGAGCGAGATCGTTTCCGTTCGGTTTCCTGCTTTCTGGTTTGCGCACAGGCCCAATGATCCGGTTATCTTGTGTAGCTATGCTGCGTCTTTGGCCACGAGCAAATCCTGGGAGGCCCGATCGGTTGTGGAGAGCCCAGAGTATCGGGCTCTATTTCCGGGCATCGATACCGATCGATCTAGCAGGGCCAAGGATGAATGGAGAATCAAGGGGTATCGGGGAGAGCTGGTGGCTGCGGGTGTTAGGGGCCCGATTGCTGGTCACGGCGCACTGTGTGGAATCATCGATGATCCGTTCAAGAATCGCCAGGAGGCCTTCTCCAGGGTTCGTAGGGAGGAGGTCTGGAATTGGTGGCGCTCGACATTCCGCCCGCGAATCTGGGAGGGCGGGGCAGTTGTTATCGTCACGACCCGGTGGCACGAGGACGATCTGGCCGGCCGGCTGCTGCAAGGACAGCGGGATAAATGGAAGGTGATCCGGCTCCCTGCACTGGCGGAATCCCAGGAGGACCGGGACAAGGCCAATACTCGTATTGGGCTGGAATCTGGTGTGCCCGATCCGTTGGGAAGGGAACCCGGAGAGGCCCTTTGCCCTCAGCGCTTTAGCCGGGCGGCGCTCCATGAGACTAAGGAGGACGTCGGGAATTATGTCTGGTTCTCCCAGTTTCAGGGCTCCCCCAAGCCTCCAGAAGGGGGCAGGATTAAGCGGGTCTGGTTTGAGATCGTGGACCGGGTTCCGGATATCGAGGGGGTCTTGTGGTGCAGGTATTGGGATAAAGCTGGCACTGAGGGAGGCGGGGCCTTCTCTTGTGGCACGAGAATGGCGGCCGTCCCTCTGGAGGGCAGCGCGTCTTACGGGAATCCCACCAAGTGGCACTTTTACGTTGCAGACATTCGCAGAGGCCAATGGTCTTCTGGTACCAGGGAAGCTAGGATCATCCAGGCAGCCAAAGACGATGCGATCTTGGATTGGAAGGATGAGGGGGAGTATGAGATTCTCGATCCGGGCCCCCCGATTTGGGTGGAGCAGGAGCCGGGCAGTGGGGGCAAGGAGTCTGCCGAGGCCACGATTTCCCGTCTTATTGGATTCGATGCCCACCTTGACAGGGTAACTGGGGCAAAGGAGCTGAGATGGGAGCCGTTTATTGCGGCTTCCGAGAATGGGCGGGTGTTTCTGGTTCGGGGGCCCTGGGTGTGGGATTGGCTGGACGAGGTATGCGCTGTCCCATTCGGGACATTCAGAGACCAAATAGACTCAGGGTCTGGGGCTTTTGCAAAGCTGGTGGCCAAGACTAGGCGTAAGAAGAAAAAGGCCTACCACGGCCTGGTGTGAAGGGGGACGGATGTCGGAATTGTATCAAGCTCTAGTGGATGGGCGGGTGACGCTGGATGGTCTTAAGGCGGAGGCCGACCCGGAGCCCAAGCAGCGGGGGAGCCAGAATCAGCAAGGGGCTCCCAAAAGTGGGGGCATGCGCAGGTTCCGCTTGAACCGCAAGCAGGACGAGAGCGGAGTTTCGGGGGAGGGCATTGTCGCCGAGGGAGTGGCGTTCTCCAATGGGCAGTGCGCCCTGCATTGGCTGGGGGATCTCTCCTCGATTGTTCTGTACGACGATATGCAGACGTTAGAATCGGTACACGGCCACGGCGGGAAAACCGAAGTGCTGTGGATGGACAATTAAGGAGTGTAGCATGAAGATGAGTTCCAGAGTGGCGCAGAGGATAGCCGATCGAATCACGGACGGTCTGCTGGTATCCGGACGGGGGCGAGCAGCCAATGCCAAGGCCGGTGGCGATGACTTTACCGATTTCGTCCGGACTCTAACGAGAGACCTGAGCCGGTTTCAGAGAGAGATATTTAGCACCGTTGACCGGGTGTGTAAAAGATTCGGTGTCGAGACCCCATCTGCTATCCGCGGCATAATTGTGGAGGATCTCGGCGAGCTCGTTGCTTACGTTCAGGCAGCAGCGGCCCGGGGCTCTTATCGATCAATTGCCGGGTTGGCGACTAACCCGGTTGCTCCTATCAGATATCTTGCTGATGACCCTGAGGAGCTGTTGGAGGAGATAGATGCAGCGACCACTTATCTGGAGAGACGGAGGGGTGAGCTGGTGAAGCTGAGTGGGGGTATCGCCCTGTCGAGCCGCACTTTCAAGCGCCTGTTGCATGTGACGGCCGGGGGGCGGGACGAGGCATCTAGGGAGCTGGCCAGGCATATAAAAGGGATATCGGAGGAGGTGGCCGCGGCATTCTCTGCAACCCATGAGGCTCTGGATAGGGTAGAGCGGGCGTTGTCCTCTCTGGAAAGGATTCGATGATGAGTGGGGCACTACAGCAATTTCTGAAGAGTGGGGGCGCGTTCGATGATCTGAAAGGCAACGATGGTTCCTCTCCCCCCGTTAAGGCAGGGGGAGATTTGGATTGGCTACAGGGCCGGCTGCAGGGTTCCCAGCGCGAATTGGGTGGGCTGATGCGCAGGGTACATAACCTGTCCGGGGATGTGGTCCAAGTCGGTCTGGACTTGGCCCCTGTCGGGCAGCGGGCAGAGCGGGCGGGATTCGACGATATCTTCAGTACAGCCGCCGATGCCTTCGACCACATCGCCGATGCCAGGGAGCTTCTGGACTCCGCCGAGAAGGCCCTCAAGCAGGCGGAGAGGGTGTTGAATAGGGGAACTAGATGAGCAACCGACCAGTAGCACAAGAGATCGCCTCCCGTATTGCCGAGGGACTAGCGGGTGGGCCAATCAAGGCCGGCGGTGACGTTGCCAGATTAGAGAGGGAGCTGGAGACCGAGTTTGGTGCATTGGCCCGTCAGGTGAAGAGCCGGGTGGAGAATGTGTGTGGCCGGTTCGGCATTTCTTTGGGGCCCAAACTGCAGCGGTGGATAGACAGAGCATTCAGAGATTTGCATATTCGGATTTCAGACACCGTTGGGTATATGATGGAGGAAGCCGGCATGCTGTCCTTGCCCGACTCCCGGCTTCCGGCTGTCAAGTTCGGCTCCAATGAGAAGCTCCTCAAAGAGGCCTCCCAGCATCTGGAGCGGGCCTACCGGGTGGCGGACATGGCGTCCAAGTCACTCAGGCGGACTGATCCCTCTACTTCGGATCTAATCGATCGAGCTACTCGCAAGATGGCTGCTGCCAATGGAGAGATCCGGGGGGCGAAAGACCGGTTGGGAGGATACCCGTGAGCACCTATCGGCACAGGCCGTATCGAGCAGCAACCAGCGTCCCACGCCTCGTCCGACAGGTGGACGATGCAATCAAGGAGATCGACGGCATCAAGAAGGAACTAGACACGGCCGGTACTCATTCGGCCAGGCTCAAAACCAAATTGCTAGCACTGGCCAGAGATGCCGCCGAATTCGGGGCCGAAGAAATCGCTGTTGCTGCGCGGTTCCTGTCCAAAAATGTTTTGCGCGACATGAACAGCGCAGATTCCAACCTGATCGAGGCCAAACACCAACTGGAGCAAGCGGCGCGCCGGCTGGAATCCCGTGAAGAGAAGGCATATCCGCATATCCCGTCACCGGTCAAGGCAGGGCCTCTGGAGCCGTTCCCTACAGTGCTGAAGAACCATTGGAGATCGGTGTCCAGGATATTGAATGGGGATCTCAGCAGACAGCCCGGTGCTCTTAGGGCCAGAGCATCTGAGATAAAGAATGAGAACGGTGGGGCCCCCGATCGGCATACTGAGGCCCTATACCAGGCGGCCGACAAGGTGGACGATGCCTTGAAGGCTCTGGATAATGCCCGGTCGGTTCTGGGCAGGGCCGGGACCATCCTGCAGCGGGCGGGATAGGAGGTAACGGGGGGGGAGATTTCTGGGTAAAAGAGGGCGGCGGCATCTGAGCTGGCACGATTTCAACCATATACTTGAGGAGAAAACCAATGACTTCTGAAGGAATGAGTGGTACGCGCAACAAAATGACGGGGGCCCTGATCGTTGGGGCCCTGCTTCCGGTTTTGCTTCCAGCGCTTCTGGTGATCCCGGTGGGCACGAGCCCAGAGGAAGTTTGGGAGGCCATCCTGGCCTTCCTCACCATGGTCTGGACCTATGATGGGGTCAAGTGGATCGTGTTTCATGTCCTGCTGAACACCGTTGCAGCTTTGGCGGTTTCGATCTACACCGGTGAGTTCATCTTGGGGAAGTTCTTCGAGTTTCTGTATCGGAAACTCCTGCCCTACGTGTTGCTCTACTATGTGGCCAAGCTGGTGGGGATGGAAGTTGGCCAGGAGTGGATCGCCCCTGCTTGTTGGGCCATCATCGGGGCTACCCTGCTGGGCGATCTGGCCGACAATGCCCTGAAGCTGAACCTCCCATTACCAGAGAAGGTCAAGATGGCTCTGTCCTGGTTCGTGAAGATGGTCAAGGCCAATCCCAGCATGCAGGCCAGGGAGGCCTACCTCCGGCACTACAGGAGCAAGTTCTAGAGCCGAAGCCGGCCAGATAGGAGCGCACACTGATGAATGGGCCAAACGGTGAATAGCACTTTAACAACCATCTTGATATCTCTGATCTCGGGGAGCGCCCCGTCTATTGTCTTGTGGCTGCTTACCAGACGCAAATACGAGGCAGAAGTTGGCAAGCTGAAGGCGGAAACAGAGAAGCTGGAAAGCGACGCTGCAGCGCTACTGACGGAGGCTGCATCCGGATTGGTGGGGGATCTTCGCTCCGAGGTGGATGCGCTCAAAGAGGACAAGCGGGGCCTGGAGAAGCGGGTTTCCCAGTTGGAGGAATTGGGCGGTAGACAATCAGCCACCATTGCCAATCTGAAAATAGCTCTATCCAGGGCGGAGGGCAAGATCTATCAGTTGGAGTGTGAGAACAGGACTCTGAGAGAGACCAATCACCGTTTGGCCCAGCATTTGGCAGATATGACGGGGGGAGACACAGGCCCCCTAGACATACTGGGAGAGGAGCCTTGTGAAGGCGAGGACGAGAGCTGATGACTGAGCGCGACTACCTTGAAAATCCAGGGTTCAATGTGCCGTGGGAGGCAGAGGAAAGCCACAGGTACCTGGTCGTCCCGCTGGAGGACGGGCGGCCGCCGTTTTTCACGCAGGCCGGCATTATTCACGCTCCCCCACGCTGGACACCCTGGTGTATAGTGGACGAGGAGAGTGGGTGGGACCACCCAGAGGTTCATCTCAGATCGAGGGAGCAATTTCCGGAGCGAGTGTGCGAAGGAGAGCGGTCTGCTATGCTGTTTACCTTCTTCAGGCGGCATGATGCAGGATTCCAGCAGACGCTTCGGGTCCCGGCAGGGACTCTGATCAGACTCACTGCTAGAGCCCATGCCTGGAGCAACCATCTGGATGGGGAGCACCCGGACGATCCGAGGTGGAGTGAGGGGGCGGGGTACGGAGCCGGGTTCTTGTCGGCCGGCTTGGCCCCCAACGATGAATGGGCAAATTTCACCTTCTGGGTGGGCATAGACCCAACTGGGGGGAACGACCCACTATCCGATTCGGTGGTCTGGGGACACGGGGCCCACATCTATAACGAGTTTGCGGATGTCCCCCCAGTGGAGGTGATGGCCGGCGACAGTCCGATCACGGTGTTTCTGAGATCGAGAACGGCCTATCCTTTCAAGCATAATGATGCCTATTGGGATGATGCCCATCTTCTGGAGGTCCCCGTTGAGCCGGAGATCGAGGGGGGATCGACAAAGCTTGGGGCCCATGTTCTGAGGACAGCAGCGGATTTGGGAGGGTATATCGATGCCGGCCCGGCTGTGGTCAAATTCGTGGGAGATTGGGGGATGGCGGAGCAGGTCCCGGAGGGGGTCCTGGTTGTCGGCAGAAAGCACATGTCGGAGTATGATGCCCAGCAGCAGCGGGCATCCGGTCAGGGCCCGGACGATGCAGCCCGGCAATTCATTGAGGATCAGAGGGGAGTTTATCAGTCCAATCCTGGTATCAAGTACTGGGAGGGGCACAATGAGCCTGTGTGGAACTCTGTGGAGGATATGACCTGGTATGCCCGGTTCGAGATCGAACGGATGCGCCTGATGGCGGATCTAGGCCTCAAGTGTGTGATTGGCAATTTTGCCACAGGCACCCCTGCACTCAACCTCTGGCCGGCATTCGTTCCGGCTTGTAGGGTGGGCAAACAGAGAGGGGCCCTGCTGGGCCTGCACGAGTATAGTTGCCCCTGGATGTGGTGGATGACTGGAGCGTATCAGATAGACCCGACCGAGGATGAGGGGGACGAGGGCTGGACTACATTGCGATACAGAAAGGTCTATCGGCAGCACCTAATACCAAGCGATGCTGTTATCCCTTTGGTGATCACCGAGTGCGGGATAGACGGACTCGTTAGGCCGTTGCCACCCGGAGTAGATGGGGGGGCCTGGAGCGACCTGGGGGACTTTTGGCGCGACCACGACCAGGAGCCGGACAAGGAGGACTACTACTTCAGGCAGCTTGTCTGGTATGATCGGGAATTGCAGAAGGATGAGTATGTGGTGGGTGCTACGGTGTTCGCTTGGGGAAATTTCGGGCCGCCATGGGATGCATTCGATATAGCGGGAACGGGGGTATCCGAGAAATTGACTCAGTATACCATAGAGCATCCGGCTGAGGGGTTCGATCCAGGAGGTTCGGGCAGGGGGACCCCACGAATCCAGTACAATAGGACCTATGTTCTTTTGCCCCCCGATTGTGGGGCCGAGTGGGCTGCGGCCGTGATTGCTGCAACCTGGGAGGAACACCGCTTCACGATCGGTGGAAGTGCGGATGATGCTGGCATCGGGGATCTCGACTATCGCCGAGTCGTTGCGGTCAACCCGGAGCAGTGGCGCTCCGATCTGGAAGGATTCTATCAGCGGCATTACCCGAAGGTGATTTTCCGGCCGATAACGGCGGAATCCCCTGAAGAACTGGGGGTGGCGCTTCGTGCTCTGGAGTGAGAGATGGCCCGCGATAATAGGTGCTATCTGCGCGGCTGGACACCTCTAGGGCTGTTCAACTCGTTGGTGGGGTGTCTGTTCAATCGGGTGCTGGTGAAAGTTGAGGACAGCAGAACCGGGAGGACAGTGCGACGATATTGGGATAGGGCGTCAGCCCACCCAGGGGGAAAAGATGGCCAGTATACAACCAACCGAGAGTAATGGGTCTTCTACCCCCCCACTGACCCCCCTGCCGGATAGTCAGGCGTGGGCGGCCCTGAGAGAGTGGAACCGCAGAGCCATTGCCGGGGCCCTGAGCGTTCCGGTGGAGGTCTTGTGGGGCAAGGACCTCTGGGATGCCATCAGGGATGGTTTGGATCGGGCAGACCGGGCAATCGACGATGTCTGCGAAAAGTGCAATATCGATAGGACAGAGATCGAGAAAGAGGCCCAGAAAGCAGACGCCGATGCCGGGGAGGATGGGGAATGAGCACTATGGCACTGGTTGACCGGATAGCCGAGAGGGTGGCGGCCGGCCTGAAGGGATACGGAAGTCAGTGGCGGGTATGCGATTACAAGGGGAAGCTGGCAATCACGCTTCCGGCAGCCCCAGACTGGAATGAGCCGTTTATGGTCAAGCCGTACCACGTCTCTAATATCCCGGTCAGTCAATATCGGGAGCTGCTAGATTGCCCGGTTCGTAACCTCCGTGGGAATGTGGGGACGGTTGCCCCGATCGGTGGGAGACCCAAACGCCTGGATACTTCGGGGTGGAAAAGAATCGAGGAGAAGAAACGAGTACGCAAGCCCCCCAAGGGCAGGGATTACGACTATGTGTGGGAGCGGGGGGAATGGAGGAAAGAGTGGGTATAGGAGGAGACAGGCCGGATCTGATGCAGGATGTCCTGGACTCGCTTGAGAAGCTGGCAGAACAGAAGCAGGAGGCTGTGGCCCTTTGTAGAGAGCTGCTTGGTGTGCTCGAGCGGATCCATGAGGGATTCGATGAGAGGGATTCAGAGAAGGCATCGAGCGTCCTGGGACGGAGCTTAATCGATGCCTGGTCAAAGAAGATCGAGGGGCTGAGTCATGCGAAAGATTGACCGGGTTCTGGAGGAGATGAATGGCGGCCTGGTGGGGTTCCGTGTTAGAGACCAGCGGGTGCTGTTCAAAGCGGTAGCAAGGACTGTCACGCCGGCTTCTGGGTGGATCTCGGACGATGGTACCGATGTGGATTTCATCATCCTCACCCGCAAATGGAGGGCCCAAGTGCAGGAGGTGGGAACCCGGATTCCTCCAGTGTTCCTGCAGACCGATGAGCGGTGGGCCGATCTAAGGTACTCGCCAGAGAGCCGGCTGACCTTCGACCAGGCCGGCTGTCTGGTATGCACTGCAGCTTCATTGGCGGCCTGGGCAGGGTATGACGTGGACCCGGTATCCTTTGCTGGGGCCATTGCTGAGAAGGGGGCTTTCTCTGGCGGGAATTTGGGGCATCCCTCAGCAGTGGCGCGGGCGTTTCCGAAGTTGACATGGCATTTGGCAGGGGATCGGGTGTACTGGTCTCCCAAATATCAACAAAGGGAGACCAGTCGCATTGATTGGGGGGACAGACCGGCGGACGTTGGGTGCTTGGGGCCCATCCTGGAAGCCCAGCCCGTTCCGATCAAGGTGGACTACAAGCCGAATACCAGACCGATCGATCAGCACTTTGTCTTGGCGTATTGTTATATTCCAGACCCAAACGGAGGGCTGAACGATGATCTGTTGGTGATGGACCCAATGTCTGGGAGGACGTCTGCACTGACGTATTTCAACCCAGATTGGTTGAACGATTGGATGAAACGGGAAGGCGTAACGCGTGTGGAGCGGCTCCTGATGGGGGCCAGGGTTTGGGACATACAAGACTAGGGGCCCCATAGAGAGGGCCAATCCAAGTGGAGGGATGAAAGATGAATAGCAAGATCAGCAGGGTTTTCAGTGTTCTGGCGCTCGTTTCCTTGTTGCTGGTGCTGGCGGGATGCGAAGAAGGGACCCCGTGGGATATCGGCATTGGGGGAGAACCGGCGGACGAGGAAATGCCGGCCGCGCGGTCAACCTACCAGTGCGCTGTTCATACAGAGCAGGGATGCGCTAAGCTCGTCGTCGAATCCGGCGGTGAGATCGAGGTCCAATCTGGCGGCACGGTTGACTTTCAGGATGGGGTCACCGTTGATCTCTCCAGCGGTGTTGACCTGGACGGGTCCACTCTGACTTGGGACGCAGATGGGGACACAACCGCTGTGGCGTCAGACGACGATGTGGTCAGCATGACTGTCGGGGCAAGCACCGGCTACTTTAACGTTCTCACTGGGAATCTCAAGGTGGGGGACGGCAGCCCGGATACCTCCCTCAACGGGGAGGATCTTTATGTGGAGGGTACCATCGAGGTCGATGGGGCAGCAGATTTCGATGGGGCTGTCGATATGGCCAGCACTCTCAACCTGCTTGGGGCCCTCAGTGACAGTGGGGGGGCGCTCACTTTCGAGGACAACACGCTGATCGATGGCCAGTCAGATGCCGTCCAACTGACAATTCAGGGCCATACTACCCAGACGTCCAGTTCGTTTGTCGTGGAACAAAGCGACGGCACCGACAAATTCACCATTAACGACTTTGGGCAGGTAACGATCTCCCCAGAGATGGACGACGATGGGGCAAACTATGACACGTGGGTCGGAATCGATGGCACTGTCACTGGAACCGGAACCAAAGATCGGGTTCGAGCCCTGGAGGTCGAGTTTGAGCGCCCGGCCGGCCAAGAGCTTACCAGTGGGGACCATGATGACGTGGGCATCAAGGTGGCTGTTAAAACCAAAGCCATTACCACGACCACCGGCACAGTGCTCCGAGGGATTGACTGTGAGGCGAAGGCCGACAATCCCAGCGGGACGGTCACCAACCTCTATGGTGGTCTGTTCACGTCCAAGAGCGATACCGGCGCTGGCGATGTCTCCGAGATGATCGCCCTGAGCAGCAACGTCCACAATAACGCGGCTGTGAACACGACGCTCCTATCTGCGGATTTCCGTCTGTATAGGCAAGCGGCTACAGAGCCCACTACGGAGGGGGTCGTCAGGGTTCGCAACGGCAGCACGTCTGGGACGGGATGCGATTACGGTGTGGGGATTGTCTCGGATGGCAGCGGGGAGACTGACGATTTCGACTATGGGCTGGATATGTCCGGCGCTGATATCGACGATGCCGACATCCGGTTCTCCAATGGAACGACTCTTTATGAGACAACCGATACCGTACTGACTTTCGGCGAATTTCTGGCTGCCGAGGAGCAGTCTGCAGTCACCCTGGGCGATGGTGAGACGATCACGGCGACCGGCACTTTCCAGCCAATCACCTCGTCCGGAAATGTCACCTGCAGCACTTCAACGTGTATTGTGGACGGCGTGGTCGATGGCCAGTTGCTGATTCTACAAAACGTGGGGTCCGACAACATCGTCATCGACGGCACGGGGGGCAATGTTGAATGCAAGAACGACGTCACCCTGGACGACAATGACACCTTGATGTTGCTCTGGAACGGCTCGGACTGGTTCTGCATCGCCAATTACGATAACAGCTAGGCTTCATCTCCTTACTCTCCTTGTGGTGTGGGGGGAGGGATTGTCGGGATCCCTCCCCCTGAGGGGAGATTGAAGGGATACTATGGATATTCGGTGGACCAGAGCAGGGCCCAGGGGCGAGTACTGGACGGTTGAGGCGGAGCGTGTCGGTGTGTCTGCCCAAATAACCCCGATGGAAGGTGGGGGGTTCCGTCTGCAGATCAAGCGCAATGGGCGGCTCAGATACGACGAGCCGGTCAGGGGGACTCTTAGGGACGCCAAGCAGGCGTTTGCTGGGTTTCTGCGGAGGATACAGGCCGGCGTTTTGCCATCCAGACCTGTATTTGCCCGGTCTTTGGCTGCAGGGGCCGTCTGGACCGGGAACCAGGGAGACTACGCCGAAGGCACCTGGCCGCAGGGCTGGGCTAAGGTCGAGTGGGTGAGTTCTCTGGGGGCCTGGAGGATTCAAGTTCGTTTGTTCCGTCGCCCGATTCAACGGGCGCAGGTGGAGGGCCTGGATAATCTGGATATGGCCAAGCAAAAGGCAGAGGAAATGTACAGGAAGGAACAACAGCGGATGGGCAAAAGATCGATGCCCCTTTGGAGGCTGCCGGCCCAATGGAAAGCGGTAGTATCTGGGGCCCGTGAGGTCTCTGTGGGCCTGTCTGAAATCGCTAGAGGTGTGGGCAAGGTCCAACGAGGGGTGCTGGCGGCTGTGCAGGAAACGGATCTGGTGGATTTGAACAGGGCTTTCACCAAATTCCAGAAGGCTGTTCTCAAGGCCATGGATGACTTCCAGGGGGACAGCTCCCGTATCTTAGAGGGAGGGGCTTGATGGGGAACAAGGTTCAGGCTTTCGAGCATACCTTTCATAGCGGAACCAAGACAACAGGGAACGGCACCGCCATGGATGTTGGGGGTCTATCTGGCGTGGCTGTCCAGATCAGCGGCATTTCTAGCGACACCATTACCTGGGAGGCTACCATTGACGGCAGCAATTGGGTTGCAGTGCGGGCGATGAATGCTAACGATGGGGCGGTTGCAACCACTGCCACCGCCGACGGGATCTACATCGTCCCGGTTGCCGGCCTCGACCAGCTCAGGGCCCGTGTAAGTACCCATGGATCCGGCACGATCAATGCTGTGGGGAAGGGCGTCACCAATGCGGTATCTGTGGGGTTGAAGACATGACGGAATGGGAAAGCGATCCGGCTTTCATATTGTACTCGGCATTCGGGTGTGTAGTGGGATTCATTCTGCTTGTGCTATTGATTCGCTGGGGCGTCGAGTGGGCCATAAAGATTCTGGCTCGGCTAATAAGCGGGTGGTAGGGGGAGACAGCCTGTGGCCAATAGACTGGCAAAGATAGCCGGCCAACTCGGCGCGGCTGTCGGCACCTTTCAAAAGAATAGGATGCAAGCTGTGCGGGGGAAACGGGCCCCGTTTCTGGCATCTATGGCTCAGCAGGGCAAATGGCGGGGGAGCGGCAGCGGATCAACCCGCCAAGCCCAGCGTCGGGCAGTCCAGAACAGTTGGGTGTTTGTGGCTTGCTCCTTCATATCTCGACAGGTCAGTGCTGCGGAATTCCAGGTATTCAAGCACCAGAAGGGGAAAAAGGACCCGGTGCGGGTGCCCGGCCATCCTCTGGAGGTTGTACTGCGCAGGCCCAACCCCTGGATGGGTAGCTCGTATATGTGGCAATACTCGGCCTGGTGGCAGCAACTGAATGGAAACTCCTATTGGTATTTGGGGCTGGACCGGGGAGGGGAGCTGGCAGAAATCTGGCCCATGCCGTCGGAGGATGTGGAACCGTTCCCAGGAGACGAAGAACGGTTTGTGGACTTCTATCGTTACACGGTGGGGGGGCATGCCTATGATATCCCGGCCGAGTATGTGGTTCACACTAAGCTGGTTAACCCCTTCGATGTCTTTCGGGGGATGAGCCCCCTGAAAGCAGCCATTTTGCCATCGGACGTGGATCTGTTCATGTCGAGGTGGAATGCGGCATTTTTCGGTAGAGACAACACTATGCCCTCTGCCATTATCAACATTTCGAGTGAGGACCCAGAACATCCTCTGGAAGATTCGGACATAGCGGCCCTGAAGGAGGATCTTAGGCAGGATTACCACAGCATCAAGCGCAAGGCCGCCATCGTCAGCGCGGCCAAGCTGGAGGTGGAGCTCCTGGGGTGGAATCCCAAGGATTTAGATTTTATCCAGGGCAGACAGTTTACCAGAGAGGAAATTTATGAGATATACGGCATTCCCCCTGGATTGCTGGACAAGAATGCCACCTATGCCAATAGCGCTAATGCTCGAATGGTCTTTAACAATTACACACTTTGGCCCCTGCTGGTTCTGACAGCGGAGCAGCTAACGGCGGAGCTCGTTTGGCCCTTATACGGGGAATCGTTCTCGGCCGGGTTCATCGATGTTAGGGAGACCAATAGGGAAACAGAGCTTCAAGAATTGGGCTCAGCCGGCCCCTACCTAACAATCGACGAGATCCGGGCCAAATTCTGGAAATTGCCCCCTCTACCCGATGGCCGGGGAGAGATCACTGCCGATGAATCACAGCGCGGGGATCTGGGCGGGGGCGGGGACAACCTGTTCGGCAGGGAACCGCCGGCGGGGCGGCCACCCGAAGGCCCCCCATCTGAGAGCCCACCGCCCAGCGATAAAGATCGGAGCCTGCCCCTTCGGGAGCCGCCAGCAGGGCAGCCCCTCCTCGAACCCGGGCCCGCAGATGAGCCCCCCAAGGGCAGCGCCAGCAATGAGCTGAGAGAGAGAATCGGCCGGCAGGATCTCCGGAATTGGAGAACCAAGGCAATTCGCAGTGTATCTAATGGGGAACCACTGCCAGTGGGCTTTCGTAGCAAGTTCCTGCCGGGGGAAGCCAAGACTGCAGTCTCCTCTGGGCTAAGGGCGCTGCAGGCCGTGCGCGGGGCTGCCGCGGACGATGTGGTGTTGAATTCTGTGAAGGCCCTATTTCAGGAGGTCAAGGTAAAACACTACCCTTTTGATCGGGGGGGTGCAACGGCCCCCATGAAGGCAGGGAGCAGCCGCCCATGGGATAGATTGGAAAGAACCGTACGCAAGCAAGTCAAGGAGGCGTTGGAGAGACAGGTTGGGCGTATCCTGGACCGAATTACAAAGGACGGGGAGGCCGTCGTAAATGATGAGGCCTTCTGGACCGAGCATCGACAATCTATCCTGGATTCTTTAATGAACAGCCTGTCCAGGATCACCGAATTGGGGGTTGATAAAGCCCGCAGTAAGGTGAGGAGGGATGTAAGGGATTCGATCGATTGGGACCTTGTCAATAAGAGAGCCGAGGATTGGGCCAGGCAGCATGCCGCCGATCTGGTGACCCAGGTCACAGAGACTACCAGGGAGGAAATGCGCAGGGCTGTGGGGGATTGGATCAACTACGGGGAAGCCCTCCCAGACCTACAGAGGCGCATAGAGGGCATCCTGAAGGAGGCCGAGGGGGACGCAAGAGAGGTTGCCGACAGGATCAAGAGGATGGTAGAGGAGCTGAAGGATAGGCTCCCAGATGAGACAGAAGAGGCTATCCTCCAGGCCATCCAGAGGGCGGGTGGTGATGTGGCCAGGTTGCGACGGGAATTGGGCAAAGTGGTAGGCAAGCTGGATGTGCCGTCATTGGTGGAGGTCCTAAAGCCCAGGGTAGCAGACCCAGCCAAGATCAAAGAACGGGCCCGCTTGATTGCGCAGACCGAATCGACGGGGGCGTATGCCTCGGGGAATGCGGAGGCGTGGCAAGAGGCTGGAGCGAAACCGGCTGTATTCAAACCGCCGGCCCATCCGGGATGCCGCTGCTATCTGCAACCAAAGAAGCTGGGGGATATTTGGGTGATGGTTTGGTACACTGCCCGTGATGAGCTGGTATGCGAAGCTCCGATCGATACGCCTTGGGGCAAGGTCAATGGGTGCAAAGCACTGCACCGAGTGGTGGTGTCTGAGGGGCCCAAATTGGGCCGAAGGGTGTGATGCCTGACGCTTTCGAGATCCATGGCGTAGACGAGCTGAAGCAGTTCGTGGACCATTTTGTCAGCACTGCGTATCTGACAGCAGCCAAGATGGGAATGGAACACGCCTTGATGTTGCTGCACGGCCGGCTCCCTGAGTATCCTCCGCCCCCAGAGAAGGGGGAAGCATCGAAGCACTGGACAGATAAGCAGCGGCGGTGGTTTTTCTGGGCCCTGAAGAAGGGCTTAATAGAGGCGGAATACAAACGGACTGGGACTCTGGGCAGGAAATTCACGACCGAGGTCCGGGTCGAGGGGGTGGACATCAGTGGGTCTTTTGGCAATGACTGCCCGTACGCCCCGTGGGTAGTGGGTCCGCCGGAATCCGAGCCCCTAACGTTTGGTGGGGTGATAATGTTTCAGGCCCCTATCCATCGGGGGAGATGGTGGCAATTCTTCGACGAGGTGAAGAAGAACCTGCCGGACGCAGAGAAGGAGCTCGTATCTGTGGTGTGGACGGAGATCGGAAAAGCCTGGGAGACCGCGTGATGGCAGGGATGGCGGCGATTCGACTCCCTGGGTCTTTAATAGCGGCCTGCAGGGCCTATGTCCGGGAAATAAAGAGAATAGAGCGCGAATTCGAGCGCTACTACCCCAAATTGCCGGCGGGATCTCTCACGGTGATAGAGAGGGATCGACGCAGATTGCACGATCGGGTCATCGCTGAGTTGCGAAAGATCGGGGCCAGATCCCTGGAGAGAGCAGACGCTACTCTATTGGCATACGCCATAGTCGACGGCCAGTACACGGGGCAAGAAGACCCAAAAGAGTGGCTGAAGAGGGAGGGCTGGTTGGTGGATGCCCCACAGCATTCCAAGGCCGCATTATTGGAGGACATCATCGTTGACGAAGTTGCCCGATCTCTGAAAGCCCTGGGGATCCGAGTTGTCTCGGTCAAGGCCAGGGGCCAATTGTTTCGGGAGCTCCAGGCTTTGCGGGGGAGAATGGCCAGGGCGGCCCAACGGGTCTATGACCGGTGGCAGCCTGGAGACTATGGCGGTGGCGGTGCCTGTGACGACATAGCGGGCGCGCTCCTCGATGTGGCCCTAGATGCTAGGAGTGCGGACGGGGGGCGGGTAGCCGGTTGGGCAGCAGATCACGCTTTCGCTCTGGTCTGGAGCGATGAATTGGGAGAGGCATGCAGAGTTGACATCTCACCCTACACCTACGAGACCGGTGGAGGTTACAATTGGGACAAGATCGAGGGGGTTCGATTCTCTTCAGGCGATGTCTATGTCGAGGACATCTCTGAGGATATCGAGCACATAAAAGGGGGGCATTGAGATGGGAAGGAATCGAATGGCCGAAGGATTGGTCAACAGGATAACTGCCCAAATTGTTGGCGTACGCTACCCGGCCAGTGGGCTAAAGGCCGGATTTGGGTCTGTGGAGGGCCTAATCCAGGCGATGAAGCGGGCCGGCTGGAGAAACGTGACAGAATCTGGGGACGCGGTTATTGGAGAGGCCCGCACTTCTGCCGGCGAATTCAGCATAGAGGCTGTGCAAGCGGTGAACAATGGCGGTGAACCCAACTTCTGGAGTGTGTTCGGCATCATCGATGACCTTGATGCTGAGGTTCACATGCGATACTCCTTGGGGCGGGTTCCCGGGCCCAGGGATGTGGAGAGAGTGATCGAGCGGGAGCTGTAGAGGGAACGGCCGATGCCATATGGTGTATTCAAAACCGGTTCCGGAAGTGACCCCTACTGTGTCTACAAGACTGATGGTGACGGGCACAGAATGGGGGAGGCATTCGGGTGTCACCCCTCAGAAGAAGAAGCAAGGGGGCAGATTATGGCTATAGGGGCTAGATCCCATACCAGGGCGTCGGTTGGGGATTTTCTGTTATCGGTTAAGGCCAATGTGGGCGGCCTGATGGAGGGCCAAATCCATCAGGTGTTTTCCGTCATCGCCGATCAGCTCTTGCAATTGGGCGTGATTGACAGAGACCAGCGTATAGAGCTGTCGTCAGCCATTGGGGATTCATTGGACAGCTTGCACAAGGTCATCGAGAAGCACGGCCTGGACAACACCGAACTGTCTGCTGAGGCAGTGGAAACCCTGATGGGCGGCCGGCTCCTGGGGGGTGGGGAGGATAAGGGAGCTCCTCCTCCAGCCGAACGACAGCCCCAGCCGTCAGCACAGCGTCCCCAAGAAGAGCAGGCGGCTAGGGCCCTGACGCTTGAGGAAACCCTGGTTTCATCGGGTAGCGGTCTTAAGGCTGTGGGCGATGGCTGGGTAGAGGGATATCTAGTAGTTTGGTCTCCCAACAAGCAGCGGGATCTGGGAGGCGACTATTTCGATGACAAAACAGATCTCGGCTGGGAAGGGCGGGAAAGCAGAACCGCACTTTACCACCACGGCCTGGATCACACGATGGGCAAGAAATCTCTAGGAAGCGGCTGGGAATTTGTGCGGCGCGACGATGTGGGCTTGTGGGTTCGCACACAGTTGGACATGCGCGATCGTTACGAGAGTGCTATCTACAAACTGTGCGAGATGGGCAAGATGGGGCTCAGTAGTGGAACGGCATCGCACATGATAGTCCGTGAGGACGACGGCCGCATGGCTAGATGGCCGATCGTTGAGGGCAGCTTTACCCCTGCCCCGATGGAACCACGAACGATGGTCTCCCCTCTGGGTGAAATCGCGGGTAGAGCGGTTCCGTTTAAGTCTTTGCTGTCAGAACTCGAAGGCGGTGTTATAGGGGCACCTAACGCTAGAGGGCCCGAGAACACTCGCGGGGGGATGGGCAATGACGATTGGATTAGTTGGTACCTTGGCATACTGGATCGGGAGGTAAAAGCGATGACAGTAGATGAATTGATTGGGACCCTCAGAGAGTTGGTCCCGGAACTGAACGATGACCAGCTACAGCAGATCCAGTCTATCCTCCAGTTGGGAATGGGCGAGACCCCAGTGGGGGGAGACGAGGAAATGCGAGCGTGGACGGGCGGCGGCTACATCGACCCATGGAAAGCCGCTGCTGAGCTGGACACTATCCTGGACACTATCCAGAGCGTGGTTCAGCTCGATGACGACAAGCTGGCCAAGATCACTTCTGTTCTTCAGTTGGCCCTGCAGGGAGCGGCCGAGGAGGCTGGAGAAGGGAGCTATATGGAGGACTACGAGGACGAGGTCGTGGCTCCCATGGCTGAAGAGGTGGTCGCTGGTGAGGAGGTAACAGAGGAGGAAATTCGATCGATCGTCAGTGATGCGGTGTATGGAGCGATGGGCAGCGGCCCGAGAGTGAGACCCCGCCGTCGGGCAGTCTCTCGTCCCCCGTATGCTTTCACTCCGTCCGCACGCGTTGGAGGTAACGATATGTCAGCAGGCAAAGCGGCCCAGGTTCTTCGCTATGGGCATCCGGATGCGGCAGTCAAGGCCATCGCCACAGACTTGTACGGCGGCAATTACGAAGCGCTGCGGTATAAACAGCACAAGGCCTTCGGGGCATTCTTGAGACACGGTGAGCGGGCCCTGAGTGATGACTACCAGCGGGCTATGAAGACCGTTGTACTCACTCCTACCCAGTTGAAGGCATTCGCCTTGAGTGGGGTCGATGTTTCGTCCTTCAAGACCGAGATGTCGGAAGTCGTGGACGATCTGGGTGGGTGGTTGGCCCCAGAGGATTTCCGCACGGACATGATCGAGCGGCTGCCCGGCTTGACAGTGGTTCGGCGTCGGGCGGATGTGCTGCAGACTGGGTCAGACATGATGTCCCGCGTCAAGGTGACCGGTGGGGGTGATCGATATACCTCCGCAGTCCGGGTGACTTGGGTTGGAGATGTGCCTTCCGAGGGAGACGCTGATACCAATCCCACCTTCGGCGTTGAGCGCACGCCGATCCACATTGCCAAAGCAGTTGTGTACGTCCCCATGTCCTTGCTGGAGGATACGCCCTTCCCGCTGGTGGAGAAGATCAACCAGTGGGTTTCTGAGGCGTATGCCCTCGACGAGGATGAGCAGTTTCTGGTGGGCGATGGCATCGCCAAGCCCGAGGGCATCCTGCCCGACGAGGGCAACGGCAACGATCTGGAAAGCGTGGCCTCTGGGGATGCCGACACTGTCACGTTCGACGGATTGGTAGGCATGCGCTATGGGATTGGCCGCCAGTATCGGCAAGGTGCATGCTGGACCATGAACGACTCTACCGCCAGCGTGATCGCCAAACTGAAAGATGGAGACGGGCGGTACCTGTGGCAAACCAGCAATCAGGAAGGCGAGCCGGACCGCATGCTGGGCTACCCGGTGGAAACCTCCGAGGCCATGCCAGATGTAGCGGCCGGTGCCTTCCCCGTTACCTTTGGGAATTACAACCAGGGCTACCAGATTGCCGATCGTATCGGCATGAGCGTGGTTCGGGATGATGTCACCAAGGCGGAGGAGGATCTGGTCAAATTCATCTTCCGGCGTCGGCTCGGTGGTCAGCTCAAGGCTGAGTGGGCCTTCTGCGTGATGGAGATTTCGGCCAGCTAGTTTGGAGAAACCCCTGCTGGGGGGATGGCCAGCACTTCTCCCCCCAGCATACGATAGATAAATGGAGGATAAACGATGAACGTTCACACACCGAGTGATAGCGTACTCACCAAGCAGGCCCTGGCCCCACAGGACATTGGCACGGGCGCTACCGTCAACGGAACCGGCGTTGATTGTCTGGGGCATGAGGTGGCCGTGCTAGAAGTCAACGCGGGGGCCATCGATTCTGGGGCCAACAAGAGCGTGACGGTCAAGCTGCAGGAGAGCTCAGATGACGGAGACTCCGATGCCTATGCGGACGTCACCGACGCCACGACGGGGGCCATCGACAACGACGGGCAGAACGAGCCCTATCTGATCGAGGTCAACCTGTCTGAGCGCGAGCGGTATCTGCGTGCTGTGGCCACCGGGGGCAGCGCCGATGGCGGCCTGGTCGGGGCAGTTCTCAACCTGTATCGATCTCGTCACAATCCGCCCACCCAGGATAATACCGTGGTTCAGATCGGCTTCTCTTCGTAGGGCCTGTCAACACGAATAATCGTGGGCACACGGGGGGCATCGCTCCCCGTGTGCTCCTGGAGAACAACCATGAATCGTGCACGGCTTATGCTAGAGGCCAGCAGGATGCCCGCACATATGAAGGCTGTAACCAGGGAGGGCCCCTTTCTCAGAAGGGTTACTAGAACCAGGGGTATCCTCAGTGCTCAGATTCGCGGGGATCTGGTAGATGTGGCTTTCGATCCCCGCGAGATAAGGATCGGGACAGTTGACAATCTCCTGTTTAACGCGGCGGGGGACCAGGGCCTGTCTTCTGAACGCGTATCCGGGCCGAAGAGATCTGCTAGAGCATATCAGCTAACTGCCACGTACCGGGTAGAAGCTGGGGGGAAGGCGATCAATGAGGATCTGACACTCCACGATGCCCGCACTCTGTCCAGCGGAACTATCGCCACCTTGACCGGGCTGAACAAATACAGCGATCTGGATAAAGTGCAGGGGGCATTCGTGGATTTTGTGGAGGAAAGTGGGCCCGGGAAATTTCCCAATTGGCAAGCGGCGTGGCGGGCTTTCGAGGTGGAATTAAAGCGTGGCAAAGCCGGTAGAGCGCTCAGCAGAGAGTTGAGCCAACCGATGCGCCTGAAAGCCTCGCGGCTTCTGCTATCTGACTCGGCCCGGATTTCCCCGCTGAAGTATGAGATCACCCCAGAGATCGAGGGGTGGATGCAAGATGCTGTGGACGATCTGGACGGCATTTGCAGAACGTTTGCTGCCCTGGTTAGGGAGTTGACCCACTTACAATCTGCAGCCCCCATATCCGCCCGAAGAATCGGGCATTACGAAGGATTGGCCGAGGCGGTGCAGAAGGCCGCCGAAGCCATCAGGCTTCTTCGCAGGGAGCAGCGCCATATGGGGGAGGACCTGCAGACATACGGCAAATGATGCGCCCGATCCACCAGAGGTCTCTCGGAGGATTGCCGCAGTCGTGTTATGGGAGATGGGAGACACAATTAATGCCCAATTTGGACTACGCTTTAGCATCCGGATGGGTGACATTTGACCAGCTAAAGGCAGGCGGAGACGTCAATGTCAAGCCTCAGATCGATAGATTGGTTAGGGCAGAATACCAGAAGTACAATGCCCTGCTTGCCGATATGCAGATCGCCCGTGGGGCCCGGCTCAGGAAGTTGGAAAGGCTGCAGGGGCAATGGTCCAGACACATGGGTGAGGTGGACAAGATCGGGAGGAAGGAAAGGCCGGAGTATGTGGATCTGCGGATGCTGCAGGGCTTGATCAGAGGTCGTCCCCCAACCGCATAGAGAAACAAGGAGGGAAACGGTGGCAAAAGGGACTAAGGTTGCGGTGTTGGTTCCGGGAAAATACAACGACCAGCATGGCTGCGCGATGAAAAGGAATGTGGGAGATGTTTTCTCCACCCGGCACTGGTATGCCCTCAAGCTGGAGGAGCGGGGATTGGTGGAGGTCCAGCGGGTCGGGGAGAGCGGGAAATCGCCCTCAGCTCTGGCGACTGCATTGGCGGAAAGGAAAACCGAAGAGCCGGAACCGGAGCCGGAGGAGACTACAGAGGAGGACCCGGGGCCCAGGGGTTTGTCGTCTGAGCTATTGGAGGACGCCGGCCTTTCGCCCAAATTGCTGTATGAGGTGATGCAGCGGTGGTCTACTCTAGGAGATGTGGCTGATGCCACAGACAGCCGGCTGTGCAGCATTCGTGGGATTGGCCGGGCCACAGTATCTGATATCCGTCAGTTCTTGGAGGAGCAGGGGATAGAATAAGGTGCACTACGCAACCCTATATCAAGTCAGGCAATATCTGAAGCTTGCGGATTCGGAAACTGGGGACGACGAACTGCTGAAGCGGTTTGTTCGTGAAGCTGTCAACGCAATCGACGAACGATGCCGGCGCAGATTCGATATTCGGTATGACACGCTAAGCTTTGACTATCCCCTGCCCAGACGGGACCGGGTAGGGGTCTATAGGGTCGATGACTTTGTGACCCAAATGACTGCGGTGGCGGATTGGACCAAGCAGCTATTGCGCCTGGACAAAGACCTGCTGGAGGCCACGACCATCACCAATGGCGACGATACTTCCGTATCGTTGGATGATGTGGTTTTCAAACCGCCCAATTCCTACCCCAAGATCTCGGTGGAGATCAAGCCCGGATCTGGAGAGAGATGGGAGTATGAGGATGACGGCAATAGGCTGCAGGTGATCCAAATTGCAGGGTATTGGGGGTACCATACCAGATATGGGGATGCCTGGAGCGATTCCCTGGATTCGGTGCAGGATAATCCATTGACCGATAGCGCCACATCATTGACCGTGAGTGACGTCGGTGGCACAGACAGTGACGCACTCTCCCCCAGGTTCCAGGTAGGGCAGATGCTGAAGATCGAGGATGAGTTTTTATTTGTCGTGGCCAGGAATACTACCACAGATGTTATGACGGTGGTTAGAGGGTACAACGGAACCACAGCGGCACAGCACGCCAAGAGCACGACGGTCTACGTATACCGCCCCATGGATAAAATAGTGCGGGCTTGTTCCCGATTAGTGGTGTGGGCCTACCGCCAGAAGGACACAGACGCCTTCGATAAAGCCACCATTTTGGGCTCCGGTGTGGCCATCACCCCGTCCACGATGCCGGCTGACGTCCGAGAGCTGTTGCCCAAGCCCAAACCGCCGAGACTAAACGATTAGGGGGAGAATAATGGCCAAAGAGCCGTGGCAAAGACAAGCGGGAACCATAACCCGGAATCTCGTTAGGACTCTTCGTGATTGCAGGAAGGACATAGAGGCAGCTATCAAGCTCATTCCAGGCAGCCGCAGTAAGGACACTATGTCACAGATACTGGCCGAGGGAGATTTGCATCTGGCTAGGTGTATCAGAAGCATCGAGGATGTGGCCTATGTCATGGCCAGTGGGCCCTACACTCCTGTTCGATCAGCCGGGCAGGGGGGGCTGTTGGGGGCTCTGAACTCGGGGGAGGTCTCGTTTGATAGCCTGAAATACGAACGTGACGGGCCCACTATGACCCACTGGCAGGATTCAGCGGGCAATCGTATCACGATCGGGGATGTGGTCTCCTTTAGACACCACGGCAAGGATTTCCAAGGCGAGATCATCGACTCTGGGCATTACAACCCGATAGTGCGGGTTGGTCTGACTGCTTACGAGGTCTCTCCCAGGGCATTGGCCTTGAAGAGGCGGGGTGTGGGAAAGGCCATCCCTGGGAAAGCGAGAATCAGGCCGGGCGGCAGGGTTCGGGTACTGCAGGGCAGGCACGCCGGCGAATCCGGACGGGTAACGGCGGTAATGTCCGGCGGCATTCCCGAGGCGAATGTGGAGTTAGACAGCGGTCTGCGCAGGACATTCCGGCTCGATGATCTGACTACCGATATGGAGGCCTCACTGGGTAAGGCTGCCCCCGTGGGATCGATGAGGATCAAACCGGGCCAACCGGTGGTGATAAAGCGAGGAAGGTTTGCCGGCCAACCGGGCAGGGTTGTGGCAGTGTGGAGAAGGACCGGGGATGCCACAGTACGCCTGCACAGGGGAGGACAGGAGATCTTCTGTTTTGACAATCTGGACACCAACGTGGCCCCGCAGAGATCCTTGAGCACGGGGAGAATGTCCAGGGAGCAAGCCAGAGGAACAGCCGAAGAGCTGCTAGGACAATATCGGTGGCGGTTGGGCCACATCGATCGAGCAGGGAGGGGTTGGGCCGTCACCTCGGAGGGGGTGGGTATAGGCAGGGGGGTAGTTGTCTCGATATCCTTCCAGATGGATGACACCGGAGAGCCCAGCAGCCCGATAACTATTTATGGGTTCGATGCCAACGGCAACGAAATGAGCGGCACGTCGCATTCCATGCTAAGCCCAAGCCGGGCGGCCAAGCAGGTAAGGTAGAAATCGGGAGATTGCGAATGGCGATGCGGCAGAGTGCCCTTATAGACAGAATCTCGGGGGGCATAATCAAGTCCTTAACCGGAAAAGAGTGGGACACTCCCAAGAATTATGGCCCGGAAGCGGAAGCCGCCAAGCGGGCGATCCGTGAGGGATGGAACAGCCCAGCCCGATTCTCTGTGAAGGAGCAGAGATGGAAGCCGAGGATGAGCACTAGTCAGGACGTCGCCATGAAGCTCATGGCAGAAGCTTGGGCCCACCATCGATCCGGTGGGCTTCGAGAGATACCTCTGCGGCCAATTAACAGATCCACGCTTAGAAGTCTGCAATCTAGAGGATGGGTGGATAGCAGACTGCCAAAGCTGACGGCTCTGGGACTGGCCGTAGTGCGGGAATTCTGGCCGGCATACTTGTGATGATGGGTCGATGAGTGTATCAACAGTTCCCCCAGCGATCGTGGCTTTGGATTGGTCATCTGCTGGTATCACTACAGCAGAGGACCCGCCCCCGCCATCCATCGAGACAGCCCAAATACCGATGCTGTATGTCCTGACCGGTGAAGCGGACTTTGACTGGGCAGACATCGATCAGGGTTGGGAGACCAGAATATACCGGGTCCAGGTGGCTGTAATACCTACTACGTTGGCAACACCGGAAACTAGGGAAACCAGGTGCCGGCCCGTCCTGGTTGGGGTACGTGGGGTGCTCGATTCGGCCCCCCAGTTGGGCCAGACGCGCTATATTCAGAGTGCGACGATCGTGGGGGATAGCGGGATAGCCATCTTGCCGGAGTATAACAGCAAGTATGTCGGATTCGAAATCCGCTTGCAGGTGATAGAGGTATTCGCCCGCGATTTTTCCAGCGGAGAATGAGGAGGAAACATGAAGGCAATCGACCCAGTTGGAGTGGACGGTGGGGGGGGCATCCCCGAGATCACGGTTCTATGCCCGTACTGTGGGGAACCGGTGCTGATGAAACGGCACCCGGATAGGCCGTGGAGATTGGTGGCGGCAGCGGGCTGCAAGGGCAGCAAGCCCCTGCCATTCCTAGAAACCAACATTCCTGTGGACATCGAAGAAGGGGAGGAGGAACCGGTAGGTCTTTCAGTGGGGGAGCCGCTTGAGGAGCAGCCTGAGGAGGGGGAAGCAGAGAGTGAAACTATATAGCATTATTACGGGCACTGGCAGGTGCGGCACATCCTATGCTGCCAAATTGCTGACCGAGGCCGGCATGCAGTGTACGCATGAACGAGTATGGGGGTTCCACGATGCCGATTGGGAAAACCCTGAGGAACCGGCGGAGTCTAGCTGGGTGGCTGCCCCATTCCTGAATGGGCCGCTGGCCAAGGATGCCAGGGTGATCCACCTGGTACGGCATCCTAAGCATGTTATTGAATCCTTGGTGAGGACCAACTTCTTTGATGAGAATACGGGGCGTAGGGATTGGCCGTACACCCAGTTCGTGTACGACAGAATGCCGGACCTGCTGAACATGGAATCGCAGATCGACCGAGCTGCAGCGTTTTACGTTCGATGGAACCGGATGATCGAGGATTCAAGGCCGGACGCGACCAGGGTACCCGTGGAAGCCGCGGAGCCGGTCTGGGAACAACTACCAAACCCCGATTGGCGCATTGATGAGTTGGGAATGGAGCAGGGCAAGAGGTATCTCTTGACCGGTGATCCTGGGGCCCTGCTGAAGGAGTACGGTCTCGAAGCCCCAGAAGACATTCGGGTCTCTAATAGAGAGAACCGGCATGGGGGCGTTTGGAGAAAAGTCCCGCTGAACCAGATACCGGATGTGGAGATCCGGAGTGATGTAGTAGAGATGTGTAAGGAGTACGGATACGATCCCTGTCTCGGAGAGGACCCCAGGGCATTTTGGGCGGTATTGCTAGAGCGGAACGTGCAATGGAATTCGATCGATGCCCTGTTCGATCTGGCTAATGGGGCTACAATGGGGGGGCATACCAGAATATCAATCCCGTATGGCAGGACGGATACTTCCAGGAACCACATCGTCCGCTGTTTCCAGGAATTGGCCCAGAGCCCGAACGACATGATCATCATGTTGGATTGCGATCATGTTCATCCTCCCAATACGATAGACCGGCTGTTCAGACACGACCCAACGTTGGGAGTAGTGGCAGCTCTGGCCTTCAGAAGGGGGCCTCCCTACGACCCGATGTTTTTTGTTTGGGAGGAGAATGGGAGGAGAAGCAGGTTTGTTGCTCCCGCAGAGTGGAGACGGGGGGCCCTATATGAGTGTGATGCGATAGCCACCTGTGCTATAGGCATTCGCCAGTGGGTGTTTGTGGAGCTGGACGAAGCGGGATCTCCATTCCCGTATTTTCGATACTCATATGAGCGCGGCTATCAGATGACGGAGGACATCTTCTTTGCCATGAGCTGTATGCGGGCCGGCATTTCGCAGTACTGTGATACCTCCCTGGTGACCCCACATCTATCCACGATTGGTGTGGACGAGAACACGTGGGAGGAATTCAAGCAGAAGAACCCCTCTATCCTGAGTTCTCAGGGAAAGGAAATCGATCGATGACAGCACCAAATGCAGCGCGTAGTGGAGTTGGCTTTAGATCCATTCGGGTGTTCGCTTTAAACTCTGACGGCTACCTCGATGCAGAAAGCACCAACGTGGCGTACGAGGGTGTGGCCATCACCGGAGCCCGGGCCCTCACCTTGAATGATCCAGAGCCCCAGCAGATTGTCCATCGCGGCGATGATCGGGTGTTCGCCCTGGATACCCTGCCCCCAACCGATCCAATCAGTGGAGAGATGCGGGTCGGCAAGACCAGTGACACCGTAGATGCCGTCCTCACCGATGATAAGGCCTTCTATGTCAAGAGTGGTGCAGCACGTCTGTTCGGCATCGGCACAGACAATCGGGGGGACGAAAGTCAGGTTGGTGTGCTGGCCTATCGGCAAGCCCTGGATACAGACCCGGACGGCACCGATTTCGGTGTCAGGCGTTGGGAATTCCGCATATTCCCCAAGGCCTACATTATCCCCAGGGAGGGAGGTCTAGTAGATACCCCAGAGGAACGGGCATATACTGTCCGCCCGTTGTTCGTCAAGGAGCATCTGTGGGGTGTGGCCTTCTCGACCAGCACTGAGGGATTCGAGCAAGCGCAGGGCCTACGGGGCATAGCCAAGAACAAGCCCAAGGTCATCGCCTATCAAGGAGACAACACCGTCACGACTTTTGCCCTGGACCCGGTGGCTGTCAATACAGACAATATCGGGGTATGGGTGAACGGGGTGGATTATTCTGGCACGGCCACCCTAGCCACAAACCAGGTCGACTTTGGTACCTCTCCCCCAACCACCAGTGCCAACATCACCATTTTCTACGAACATGCATAGCAGAGAGGGCATATGACGAAGTAAAGGGGGTCATGAGACCCCCAGGAGGCAAATCGATGTTAGTGAGAGCGAGAGACCGCAGGGGCCGGCCGCGGCTGGTTCGGGTGTCCCCGATAAAAGCCGGGCGCGCATACAGTTCGCGTAGTGGGCTCAGGGCCCAAAAGGAAAAGGCCCCAAAGGAGCTCAGTGATGCGGCCAAGTCTGTTCATCAGGCAGAGCGGGGGATCAGCAGCCTGGCCGGCAGCGCCACCAGCAAAGAAGGGGCCCGGTATTATAAGGATCTGGAGAAAGCCCTGCAGGATGCCAACCGCGCCATCATTCAGATCTTGAGAGTCAACGGTTGGAGGATATGATGCCAATGAGAAGAGGGCGCAGAGTTTTGGTTCGGATACGCCGGCCGGCGCTGAAGGACTGGCGGCAGGATCAAACATACGGGCCCAGAACCAAGGACCTGGTGCACAGTCTTGGTCAATCGAAACGGCACATAGAGCGAGCGTGGGCTCAGGCCAATGCCCTGGGTGCGGCAGTTCGCAGAGAGGGAGTGGTCCCAAGCGGGTTGCCCGGCGAATTGCTGTCTGCCCTACAGACGGCCATTCGTATCATCGAGGAGTTGGAGGGCTTCTGACAGGAGGGACGATGGCTCTCAAAGAGGGGACGGTAGTATACGAGAAGGGCGAAATCCGGATAGAGCTGTTGGTTGGGGAGGCTTCTGTCCTAATGGGCATGCGCAGAACCAGGCTCAGGATGGAGGGCCGCAGGGCAGAGGAGGAGGACCCCGATCGGGCCCTGCTGCGGGTATTTTCCTACCCGGACATGCTGGCCGCCACCAAGACAGCGGAGGGCATCCCGTGGCCCCTGGGCTTCGAGGAATTTCTGGCTCTGCCTGAGGGACTACTAGTCATGTGGGAAGAAGCCGTATACGAGCTGAACCCCAATTGGCTGATTACCGATCAAGTGGGGGGAGATGAGGAGCAGACAAAAAAAGTAGCGCAGAGCTCTACCGACGATTAACATGCTGGCACAAGAGGGAATCCCCCGGCGAGGAGGACTTCCCAGACATCCCCCTGCACGACCCGGACGAAAGCTGGAGAGTCTGGACCCTCCTTGAAGCAATAAGCTGGAGATGGCCCCCAGACGTTCTGCTGAGGCAGCCGGAGCAGCTTATGGAGGATCTGGTGGCAATATCGTTTGCGTCATCCCGAGTGAGGGAGCGATTGAGTGAATAAAGTGGGGGGCCAAACCGGCCCCCCTCTTTGCTTTAGGAGAACCGATGGCGAGAGAGAAACTTCTGCAGGCAATTCTGCGGTTGTCATTCGACAAGAGGACAGCCACAGAGGCCAAGCAGGGGGTGGTTTCAATAGAAGATGCCCTGGCCCGTCTTGAAGATAGGGCCAGCGCTACCCGCGATGCTCTGATAGAACTGCAGGAGGGGACGGAAATCCTGGCCGTGGCCGGGGAGCAGTTGGAGCAACTGGGACGGGGCATCGCCACACCCCTGAGGCAAGCCGCCGAAGAGTACGTGATGTACGCCGGCAGGGCGGATTCTGTGTCCAGAGAATGGCTGGACACGAGCAATGATCTGGCCAGCTCCCAGAGGAAGATTGGCAGGGCAGCAGCTCAGGCAGTCTTGCCCACGATGGATCGGGCAGCCAGACTGGCGGAGAAAGCATCTCGGTTTGCCGAAAGACACCCCGGCGTAGTCAGAGCGGCACTGAACGTCGGCACTGCCATGGCCACGCTGGGTGCCGTGGGGATGGCAGTAAGCAGGGGCATCCGCATATATGCAGATGTGAAAACTGCAGCAATGGCTGCCCAGCAGTTGCTGGCCGGCAAGCTGATGCAGAAGGCAGCCAAACAGCAGTTGGCTGCGGCAGGGGGAATGGCTGCAGGGAAGGGGGCCGGGGCGGCAGCGGGTGCTGGCGGGGCGGCAGCAGGTGCCGGTGGAGGAGCAGCAGCAGGTGGCCTGACCGTGGCCGGGGTTGGGGCAACGGTCTTGGGGGGGCTGCTGCTTGGCGGCGGCGTCAATGAACTGATAGCCCGATCGGACGTGGGGCAGAGGGCCGGCTTCCAGACATTCGGGAAATGGGCCAGTGTGGGAGCGTACGGTGCCGGCAAGCTGGTAGGGGGAGAGGAGAAGGGGCAGGAGTGGCTTATGAAAGCGGCGGTGGCTCTCGGTGAAATCGAGGGCCAAGCTGAGGGCACAACCGCTGCCCTGAATGAACAGACCTCTATGAGCAGAGATGCCCTGGAGGCTTACATCGAGCATACCCGATCGATGGCAGAGATGGAGGACCAGAGACAGAGAGAACTGGCCCGCATGCAGCAAGAGTATGGGCGGGAAGATACAATGATGGAGGAGCAGTACAATCGGCAGCGCATGCTGATGGCCAGAGACTTTGAGCGTGGCAGAGAGGAAATGGAACGGCAATACGCCAGACAGCGCCAGATAGAGGCGAAAGAGACTGCCCGCGAGGAAGCCCAAATAGACCAAGAGCATAATCGTGGTATGCTTAGGGAAGCCAAGGACTTTGTACGAGAAGAACGGGCGGAGATCGAGGCGTATTACCGTGAACGGGCCCAAATGGCTGCGGATTTCGGGCAGGAAATGGCCAGGGCCGAAGAGGACCATCAGCGCGAAATGCGCAGAATGCAGGAGGACCACGATCTGAGAATGCAGGAGCACATCCGATCGAGAGATGCTCTGGCCATGGTGGAGGAGGAGCGACAATACGAAACCGAGAGAGGCAGAGCAGAAGAGGACTACGGGGTCGACATGCAGCGCAGGAATGAAGACTTTGCAAAGCAGATGGCCCAAATGGAGGAGCAGTTTGCCCGTCAGAGGGAGCTCCGCCAAGAAGAACGAGAACGGATGATGGAGGAGCAGCAAGAAGACTTCGAATACCAGCGCCAGCTAAGGGAAGAGGAACGGCAATGGCGTATGGAGCAAGACCAGAAGGAATTCGAATACGAGCAAGAGCAGGAGGACAGAAGGTTCCAGAGAGAGATGGGAGATCTCCAAGAGGAGGAGCAATACGAGCGCAGTCTGAGAATGCAGGAAAGAACCTTCCGTGAAGAGATGGAACAGCAGATGTTTGAGGAGGAGCGGCAGTTAGCAGAGGAGAGATTGGCAGATCAGTTGCGCAGAATAGATGAGGACGCCGGCATCCTGGGAGAACGTGAGCGGCAAAAGAGGAACCAGTATTACGATTTGATGATAGCGGATGCAGAGACATTTGTGGCCCGTTTGCGCAATACCCATCTCGGGTTCTATTACTCTATGCCCGGCATGCAGACTGGTGGATATGTGGGCCCGGGGGTGTACAAGATGGGCGAACAAGGGCGGGAATTCGTTCTCAGCAATAGGACGACGGAAGCCCTGGAGAGGATGGCAGGCAGCCGCTTGACACAGGAGAAGATGCTGGCGATAGCATCCACCGGGAGCAGGGGCCCAATGACATTGCAGCAGAATTTTACCTTTCACGGATCGATGAACGAATCCGAAAGACAGTGGTTCCGCCAAGAGGCTCATGATCAAGCATTGGCCGCTTTCGATCAAATAACGAGGTAAAGATGCCCATCTACTCGTATGAGATTGGAGAGGAATTCTCGGCCACAGGGCAAGCCACGTCCTCAGCCGCTTCCAAGGCTGTGGTTGGAAATGGCTCATCTTTTGAATCGGAATTCGCGGCCGGCTACTTGATAATCATCTCTGGAGAGACCAGGGTTGTGGATGCTGTAACGGACGACACCCACCTGTCAGTCACAGAGAATTTCACTACGGGCTCGGGGGGAGATGTTAGTTTCACCGGTGCCAATCTGGTAAATCTGGAATCTCTGAGCACTGCGGTCAATCCCCCCAGGTCATCATTTAAGGAATACTCGCAGAGGGTAGGCCTGGGGGATGGGAAGATCAGAGGGTTGGGGTGGGCCACGGCCAATTGGCGGTGGGGATTCCTATCCCAGGCGGAAAGGAACAAATTGAGGACCTTCTGCACCGGAGCATCGAACCGGGTGTACATCCGTACCAGAAAGAACGACTCCAGCGATGCATACAATTACTATGAAGCTGTGATGGTCTGGGGCGAGGAGGAGAGGGACCACAGCATCAGATTGGACTTCGAGCTTGTGTTCAGGGATTTGTCTTTGGTGGAGGTGTCCTGATGGCGCGGGCTCTCACAGCAGGGGAGTTGGCCAGTCTGCGATCGGACGGGCAGCACTCTCGGCTATATCTAGCAGTCCCGGACTTCGAGACTGTGCTTGAAAGAAGGCTGAACGGCACTCCCTCGTCTGATGATAAGGCTGTGCAAATTACCTATGACGACCCAGACGGGGGGACTGGGGCATACGGCGATGTTGAGGCCGGCATGACACTCCTAGTAAGTGCTGAGGGCTACGGGGAATGGGAGAAGGGGATCTGTCGGATCCGAAAATCCCCAACTTCGGATACGATCTATATTGGGGAGATCTCGGACGTAGACTGGGCAGATAACGACTACCTGACTGTTCTTAGAGAGTTTGGGCTGTGGCCGCGTCACAACTACATCGACTCTGGCGGCACCAACTATATGGATTATGATGTGGCCTTTGATGATCCCTCAGAGAACCCGCATGAGTATCCAGAACCGGTGCCCATCCTCGGCCCTGATGCTGTGGGTTGGTTGGAATCGGGAACCGTTGATATCCGCCTGGATGCCACAGACAGCTATTCGGTTGGTGGAGGCTCCATCAGCAGCTACTCTTGGTCGATAGAGCCATCTGCCAATACCTCTTTCGACAACTCCTCCTCTGGAACTCCAGTGCTGACGATCACTGCAGCCGGCACGTACATCGTAAAATGCACTGTCACCTGGGACTACGGTGGGGGGCATACCGTATCGAAATCTGGATACCGGACGGCGTTCATAGATGACCCTCTATCTATACAATCAACCACTTATTTCAATCTGAGCAACTGTTCAGGCGATTACAGCGCCGGGGGTTGGAGCTTTAGTGTAACCCTGTACGATGAGGCCCTGACATCTGAGATCAGAGACCGGGGGCGCATCATTCTCTTCGCCAGAGACTGGTACGGCGATACAGAAGAGAGCATCGGCCCCATTAAGCCGGGCAGCTACACCCTGAGGGAAAACGTAATAGCGATGGGCTGGGTAGCCGGAGAATCGATTGAATGGAACCCGGAACAGGGCAGTGTCAGCTTCGATGTTCAGGGCCCCCATTATTGGTTGGGAAAGATGGAAGGATTTCCCGGAGGAATAGAGGATGCTGCCTCTACCCCCGCTGCCTGGACAGAGATGTCGGATCTGACTGTACAGAAAGGGGCGTGGCATTTCCTAAACTGGCGCACTACCCTGTTGGCAGTCACCGATGCCTTTATCTTCCCTGACGCTCAGCTAGATGGGTCGGCTTTTTCTACAGAAGAGCGCCAAATAGCAGTCTATGATTCATCTCCAGGGACCCTGTGGAGCAAACTAAACACAGAGCCGTGGAATGCGGTCAGAGCTAAGCCCTGCTTCGATCGATACGGCCGTCTATTCCTTCAGAGGGATGCCAATGAATTGCCCTCAGCAGACAGGTCATCGATCCCAACGGTACAAACATTGAGCACTCAAGATTGGAGGGGTAAAGTAGACATAGAGCGGGTGACTATACCTCCGGTCGGCCTGCTGGACTTGTCTGGGGTGGGATACAAAGACGCCTCGGGGAGTGCACTGTTTAGCCTATCCCCAGGCCATGTGTTCAAACGATACGGGCGCACAGAGACTATAGACAGATTGGCCCTATGGCCGGGGGCGTCCGCCCAGACTCTAGCCAATGCTCTTTGTGGCGTGATATTGGGAAAGATGAACAATGAGTATCCCAGGCTGACCTTCCCATTGGCTAGCAATCACAGGTGCTTCGATATATGCCCTTGGCAGTACGCCTCTGTTACTCTGTCTGCCAATGACACGCCGCGGGGAGTTTCTTGGTCTGCTGAACTGATCCCCCGACGAGTAACCTTCCAGTACGATGCCGGTACGGGCATGCTACTAACAGATGTAGACTTCGAGGCAAGTACAGAAGTAGCGAGTGGAATAGACGGAGACCCTCCGCCTGATCCGCCTGATCCGCCTGATCCGCCTGATCCGCCTGATCCGCCTGATATTCCTACTCCACCCGATGCCACACACGCAGTTCTGGCATATGTTCACGACATGCTTGGGCTAAGTACAGATTTCTTCGACGAAACAGACCCATCCTGGACGGACGTGTCATCTGGGATCACCGGTGACGTCAAAAAAGTAGTAGTAGGATCAGAAGGCCAGGCCTACGCAACCAGCTCCGATGGGGTATGGTACTGTTCTGATATTCTAGGAGTTAGCCCATCCTGGTCCCAGATCAAATCGCGAGCGTCGATGAGAAGCGAGACAGGGGATGCTGCTGGCGATTGTCTGTCTCTGGAGTTGAGCTCTTCTGGAACGATATACCTGGCATGGCATATTGGTTCGTATGCCCTAGGCGGCTATTGGTACGGCGGGTCTGGCGGCATTTCCTTTGAGAGATGGGCGGCTTACGATCCCCCAGGACCCGCAAGCAATTGTCAGATGAGTACCTCGAACAATCGCTCTACTTGGGGTATCTACCCTGATGCAGAGAATGTCTGGATAGCATGCGGGGGCGGCAGCTGCGGCTATGCGGCCTATTGGAAAGAAGGCGGCGGGTACACCCAAATAGACCCAAACCACGATCTTGGGTCCCAGACAGCGGCGAGTGTTTTAGATGGGTATGCGGTTACTTGGGAGGGATGGATCTGGACAGAGGCATCGGGGTACCTGACCAGATGGTCGGAATCTATCCAGTGTAAGCCCGCATACCGAGTGGACCAAGCAGGCGGATCTCTACTGTTTGCAAGTCCTGACACTGGGAAACTATATCTAGACACCTCAGAGATAGCCACAGCTTCAAGTCTATTCGACTATGATTACGGTGGTGTCCCGGCCTTTGTGAGGGGTGGTGATGAGATCATCTGGGTGGCCCGGGATAGTCGAACTGATGGAGACACCTTGATCGTGTGGTCAGACGACCAATTCACTACGTACGTAGACAAGACAGGAGATTGGTGGACCTCTTGTGGAGCATGGGGTGGGGCCACCGGGTCCAGTGGGGACCAGGGGAATGCCGTGGCAATAGCGATTGAGATTCAATGAAGGTGATTGGATGCCCATTACTGTAGGATCATTGAGAGAGCGTCTAGCAGCCATGCTGGACGAGAAGCAGCCGAGGCAGAGGGCGATGGCCGGTCTTTTAGGCCGTGTATCCGATGAGCAAGTAGAGGTCACTACCCGACCGGGATATGTCTATGTCAGGATGGGTAATGCAGAAACACTGGGGCAGGTGAGGAATAAGCGGGTCCCTAATACTTACAATCTGCCTGTCTACGTTGGAGTGGATCCGGTATCCAGGGAGGTCGAGATCCTGGGCATCCGACAGGGGGCATACATCAAGGCTGGGTATGATGCGATACCAGAGATCGAGCCCCACGCTTCCACTCACCAATGGCCATCAGTCGGGGACAGCAGTGCAAATGGAAGTGATGCAGTACACATCCATTGGCGTCAGATACGTGGTCTGCGGGTCACGATCGTCAGTGGATTCACTGTAAAGGCCGGAGGGGCTCCTCTGTACAGAGAGGGAACCGGTTGGACGTGGATACCTGAACAGAATCTCGACTTAACCGACCTAAAGCCGACAACTGGGGCTAAGTATGCGCTGGTATACCTGGATGCGGACGGCGTGCTGCAGTACAGAGAGGGAACCCGGGTTTTCCCATCAACTGATATCGACATATCTGATTGTCCATCCCCCACCACTGATGAGATTCCTCTTGCCGCGGTAATGCTCACTGGGGCTCAATCGCAAATCAGAGAAACTAGAGACGCCCAGGACATCGTGGACCTTCGATTTCCGCAGACTACCTTGGCCCAGTCAATAGTGACAGTCGGCCAGCTAGCTGCGGTAGAGAGTGAACTCGATTATGATATCACCCGGCTGCTGATGGATGCTCTACCCAAAGCTGTCACGGCACTTCAGGCAGAAGTAGAAGCGGAATTGGATTATGCATTGACCAGGCACGTAGTGGAGGGATAAAGCAATGTCTTTTGGCAACACACAGAAAGATGGGAGTGGCACCTCGTATTGGCTCCTGCAGGATAGCGACGGCCGGCTGTTGGTCTCGGGGGCTGCGGCCGAGGATGCCGCTGTCGACGGATACCCAGTGCTGACCGGTGGCAGATACGACTCAACCAACCGTGATCTCGATGATGGGGATGTGGGGGCCATGGCTCTGAACGCTGACGCCCAAATAATTGTGGATGACGGCTGGAGCCCCAGCTTGCAGGCGGATGAAACCGAAGACGATAGCGACAAAACGTTCACCGTTCCTGCCAGCACCCGTTGGCGCATCCAATCTATCTGGGTGGAGTATGCCTCCTCAGCGGACGCCGGAGATCGACAGCTCTGTATCGAGATCCAAGATGACAGCTCCGATGTCATCTTGCAAGTCCGACCCGGTCAGACCCAGGCAGCCTCTGAAACCAGGTACTATGCCCTCGCCCCCCACATCACTGAGTTGGCCGCTTTCAGGGATACCGATTACCTATCTACCATCCTCCCGAGTCTGGAGCTCGGGGCAGGCTATGTCGTTCGAGTTTACGACAATAACGCAGTTGCGGCTGCAGCGGACGACATGGTAATTCAGATGCTGGTGGAGGCCAGGACTGTCTAAACAATGACCACCAACCACCACCCACGCAGGTATTACATCGGCACTACAGCAGAACGCACTGCGCTGTCTCCCCCATCCGATGCACAGGGGACCCACTTCTTTGATACCGATCTTAGTGTCCAGTTTTATTGGACGGGCTCCACCTGGAAATCGTATGGGACATCGGTACCCAATCACGATCACAGTGGGGACGCGGGGGATGGCGGCCAGTTTGCTGGCATCGATGCCCTAACAGACCTGACAACCGGAGATGGCGCAAACGGCGTAGTAAGGACGGATGCCAACAAGGGGATCCACCCGGCCCGTCTTGGAGTGGGGGCTGCCGTTCCGGACAGAGATGGGGTTGTCGCCATGGCGGAGACCTCCGACCCCACATCTGGCGGTGCTGGGTTGGCCAGGCTGTTCTTCAAGAATGCCGGCGGCCAGACCCAGCTCTATTTCATGGGGGACCAGGGTTCTGTCTACCAAATCCAGGGCATTGCCGAAGACGTTACTGTCACAGTTGGCGGCACTGGTGACTTCGCCACGATCCAGGGTGCCGTTGATTGGTTCAAGTCCTGGGTTATCAAGGGCGATTGCGTCATTGATGCGGACGCGGGTGCCTACGACGAGGCTGTCAGCTTTGCCGACCTGCTTATTTGTCCTGGCTCGACGCTCACGCTGCAAGGCGATGATGAGCACGCCTTAGCTGGAATCACCTACGTCGATGGCGCTGAAATGAACCAGTCAGGTGTTGCCAATGGTGGCGATGGCACATGCGCGCTTGCCACCAATGGCGCGCGCGACCAGATTACCATCACTGGCACGGTTGCCAACCCGGACTTTGATGCAGACGGCTGGGCCAATGGTGACGAGATTATAGTCTATGCAGATGATGGCAACATTTATGAAAGGACAATTAACAGCATTGACCCAGGAGGCGCAGGCACCAATGTTATAGAAGTCACAGCCGCGCTTCCAGTTGGGGCAACACTTGGCAACGATGCTACAGCGGTTGGACTAAAGCCGAGTTGGGGAATTGAGCGAACGGCAGCAGGCTATTGCGTCACGGCAACGGGTAACGGTGTCATCCTAAGCGGATGGTATCTGGAGCCGCACACTGGCGCTGATTGCACGGGGATTCACATCACGACTCGCGGCTCACTGACAATTGAAAACACTCTAATCTATGCAGAGGACCATGGCATCAGAATTGAGCCTGAATGCAGTTGTGTGCAACCATCTGACAGAGAGGGGCCAATTTCGGTATGGTCGGGCGATCGTGGCATGTATGTGGTTGGTGGCGCATTCGAGCTTTATTATCTCATCTGCATTGGCGGCAATTATGGCATTCGCGCGCAGAACTTCGCAAACGCCATTACCTACAAAGCAATTTTTGCGAATCAGGCCAGTTATGGCATTTACTGTCAGTATCATACAAATGGTTATGTAGTCAATGGCACAGCAAGGCAGATCGCTGGCACGGCGTACTATGCGCATGGCAATAGTGCCATTGCTGCGAACAACACAAACGCGAACAATAATAATCCTGCTGGTACAGACTACAATCCAGCGGTATCTTGCACGCCTGGCAACTGTGGCGCTGTGATTCAGTGGAGCTAGTCAATGTGGATTATTGTGCGCAAGTCAGATAATATTGTGGTTGGCACGCAGAGAGAGATTGACCCCACGCCATATTGGGACGCTGAGAAATTCGAGGTTAAAGAGTATCATGGTTGCTGTGCCAAGATTGGCGAAATTGACCCAACGCTTGACGACCCCGATTGGCAAATCTTGGCAAATTCACGTGTAGATTTTGACGCACTGGCAGACAAAGCAGACAATGAAGTGGCGCGGCTTGAGAACGCTATACCGCAAATTGAGGCTGCCAGCCTAGATGAACTGCGCACGCTGCTACAAAGACTGGCGCGCCAGAACCTAGAGCAAATCAAGGCCTGGCGCTATTTATTTAGGAGATTGACATGAACTTACTAGAGAATGGCAGATTTGAGACAGATTGGTCAGAAGAAAAAAGCCACGATTGTGCCGCCAACTAGACAATCAATCTGCTTGCACTGCAATAGCACTTGTGCCCGGCGGAGGCAATGATGCACAACTGCGAGGATTTTCTCTCCAATTTTCCACTACCAGGGCAGTCTACACCAGAAGAAGCAGGCACTGCGGGCAGTGGGACGTCATTGTGATCCGATGCCGTCTTTAGGTCCCCATGCCGACACCCAGCCGGCCGTCTCTCTTCTGGCAATCGTTCTGAGCATAGGGGCCAGACTGTCCCAAGGATCGTCTGTTAGCATCCTGGGGTGCACCCGGAAAAAGACCCACCCCTGCATCTGGGCCGCATTGGCCTTTCGGATATCGTTGAGTATTCCTCGGATTGAGCCGTGCGCTTGACCGGTGAAGATGCCCCCCTCACATTCGACAATTACTCCGGATAAAGGCCAGGCGAAGTCGGCTAAATATCTGCGGGTGGGAATAAAAGGAAACTGCGACAGGGGGCCTCTGGGGGCCCATCCCTTTACAACTAGGGTGCTGGATGTCAGTTTCCAGATGGTCCAGAAGTGTGCCTCTAGATTGGTCTGCTGGCCGGCCGGCCTGGGCCGGGGTTCTCTCAACGGGGGCAGTTTGTGCATATTGCGCGCCAAGGCCAACTGCAGGTGGTTCCTTCCTACCACTCTGGCATTGCTCTCAAGGGAGACCTCTTCGGCTTTACTCAGCAAGGTCTCCAGCCCCCGTGGGCCGTACCATCTCCTCAGGCTGCCATCGATAAATTGATTGGCGGAATCAGTGAAAATGCGTGTCATCCTTTTCCCCTCTAGAATGGGATCTCTTCTTGTTCCTCTGGCAGGGGCCCCCGATCGAGCCCGGGCTCTCTATCCTTTACTTCTGCGTGCTCCCCAAAGTAAGCATGCGCCCGGCCCAGTCTCCCTGTCAGCCGATTTTTGTCACAGATAATCTCCATGCTTCTGCCCTTGGGATTTGGTCTGCCATCGGAGGTGCTGGTGGCCAGGGCCTCCCTCCATAGAAGAAGCACGATATCGGCATCTTGGGCCAGCATGCCGGACCATTGGAGGTCTTCTTTTTTCGGGCGTCGAACTCCCCGTTTTTTCTTGGCCTGGGTGTCGGATTCCCTTCTGAGCTGGTGGTTCGCGAATATGCACGCGTCTAATTCTCTGGACAGATGGAGCAAGGACCCCGAAGCCGTGCCCAATTTTAACGGCCTGTGGTCGGAATCCCTGGGAACAAAACAGCCCAGATAATCGATCATCAGAATGTCCAGGCCTTCCTTTGCCTTCCTTTGATATGCCAGGCTTCGTATGTCGCCCACAGTAGAGCAAGAAGCATCCATCCAGATGGGCAGCTCCCCCATGATCTCCGCTGCTGCACTTACACGGGCCCATTGCTCTGAATTCAAGCCCCGTTTCATTTCTATGAGGCTCACTTGGGCGATGGAGGACAACATTCTGACCAGCAATTGGTCAACGGACATCTCGCCCGTGACGAAGCAGGCCCGATATCCCTTGCTGGCGATATTCAACAGAAGCTGCAGGGCAAAGGCGGTTTTGCCGATAGACGTTTGCCCACCGCAAAGAACCAGGGACGGCTCCAGTCCCCCCAGCATTCTGTCCAGGCTGCCGATGCCGGTGGGAATGCCCCTCACCTCCCCGGGTTTCAAGGGCTTTTCTCTCCACCCGGATATTCTTTCCACAGCAGCAGGGAGGGAGATGCTTGGGGGTCCAGAGGTGGCACCAAACTTGTCGGATCCACCCAGCAAATCGGAGCAAATCCGATGAACGATCGGGTGAGCATCCTCCGATTGGTTGTGGGCAGCCACGGCCAGACGACTGGCCTCTTGTAATAGGTTCCTTCTGTAGGAGCAGTCCTTAACTATTCGGGCGTGAGATCCGACAGCCTGTGAGCTGGGGGTCTGATTGATTAGTTCGGTCAATCGAGCCATCCCACCGATTGGGGCTAGCTGTCCCTTCCTCCTCAGGAATTCGGAAATGGTAAGGAGATCGGTGGTCTCCCCCTCTTTGAATAGTGCCTGAAGGGCTGCCATCACCCAGGCATTCTCCTGCACCGAGAAATCCTCCGGAGACAACAGCCGGCCGACCCTGGGGATAGCCCCAGGGTCGATTAGGCAAGCTCCCAATACGGCGCATTCCGCCTCCAAACTGGCAGGTGGGGGCGGGGAGGTCATTCGTACACCGGGTAGTCCGGCTCTTGATCGTCCTGCCATGCCATGGCCCGACCCCATTCGGATCTGACCTGGGAAGGATGGGGGGCATACCCCTTCAGCCCCCTCCAGTCCTGGTCATACCAGTAATCCCGGAACAGGCACACATCCTCCGGTGTAGCCCCTGCCTCCCTCAGAACCCGGGCCGCTTGGTTCAGCTTCCCCCTGTCCCCAGCAGTTATCGTGGCAGCATCAATCTCGCAGATTTCCGCCAATGCAGCAAACAGGGCCCGGTGCTGGTCCTGCAGAGGCACCCTGGTGGGTGCTGTTCCAGGGAGCTTCTCATTCGGGTGGGCCGTCAGGGTGTATTCCGATGTTTTCCCAGGTCGCAATGTCTTGTCAATGTAGCCGGTCTCCTCCAACGTGCTCAAGGCCCGGCGCACTACCCGGCTATTGGTTCCCAGCTCGGTAGCAACCTGCTTGACTCCCGGCCAGTCTGCATATGTCGATCTCCACCAACTGAGATACGCAAATACCCGGATTTCTATCCCTCCCACCCGGCTATCCGTGATCAGGTAGATCGGGACGGTGGCCATCGTCCACCCATCTCTCACTCGTTCCTGTTTTGCCATGCCTCCCTCCTCAATCCGCTATGCGGAAGTCATCGATCCACAAGGGTGTTCCCACCTTGTCTCTCCAGATGTGGGCTTCGATACCAAGGTCTCTGGTGTCATACTTCGTGCCGGGCTCCATTTTCTCCACTTTGGCCCCCAAAGACCCCAGCAATTCCCCGAATTCGTCCGTTTTATCACTGTGGACGGCCAGGCCGGCCTGCTGGAATCCGGGCCCGTACACCCGCCAACCGGTTTCCCCATCTCTATCAAACATGGATATCTGGCCGATCCGAACAAAGGCATCGGGATCTGCGGCCGACTTCTTGGGTTCGGGCCCTCGTCTGGCCTTCCTCTTGGCCCTCTTCTTGGCCGGCTGGGCCGGCGCGCTCTTCAGTAGGGGTGCCAATTGGGTCTTGACCTGTTCGACGGCGTATTCCCACATCATGGCCACACCTTCGTCCAGATCGTCCTCGTCGGTGATGTCTGCCCAAAGCCTGAATTCCAAATCGGCGCTACTCCAATTCCCCAGGTTGACTTTCCTGCCGTATGCCAGGGATACCGTCTTGATATGAGGCATTCCCTCTGGGGATTTTACCAGAGCCTCCACCCGTTCGGGGGCTTCGGCTTGCCCGTTCTCTGTGTCTGTCATACTGCCTCCTCCTTAAATGCTGCCCAAAGCCAACACGATCACGATAATCGCTGCTAGGGCGACGATCAAAGCCCGTTCCAATCGATCGAGCGCTTCCAGTTTATTCCGTTTATGCTGCCCCCAAGAATTGGCCGCCACAACCAGCATGCTCAGTCTTGACCAAGCCTCCCAGTTCGACTCTATCTCCAGCAGCCTGTGGTCCATGGGGCCGGGCGTGCTCCATTCCGGGATATCCAGATAGGCAATGGGCCGCCCTTTTTCATCTTTCACGGTGAAGCGCAACTCGTCGTATTCTGCATGCAGGGTATACAAGCGTATCGCCTCCTTGAGGCTGTTAAAGGAGTGGAGGAGGTCGGCCCCCTCCACTCGCCCTCACGACCCTTCGCTGTTGCTGCCCTCGTCCTCCCCGTCTTCTTCAGGGAAGCACACAATTGTGCCGATCTCCTCTGGCGGCACGGGGTCTACTCCAACCAAATCCTCAGGCGTGACGATGGCCACCTCCGGGTCTTCGTGGAAACACGGGCGCATACGAAATCACCTCCTTTGGCGCGCTCCCTCCAGGGGATTACTCCTGCTTACTCCATACAATCTCGACATTGACATCGATTGCGGTCTTGGAAACTGCTGCCAGCATCTCCAGTTCACGGCGGACATGGCCGGTCAGATCCTCTCTGAACTCCTCAATCAAGCCATGCTCCTTGCGGAAAGCGCTGGCCAGGTCCTCTTCTGCACGCGCACTCTTGGGAATCCCGATGCTGACATGGAAACTGGGCATCCCCTCCCGTTTCTCCTGCTCAGCCTTGTGCTGCTTGTAGGTGCCATTTAGGCAGTCCTCACACCAACCTCTGAGATAGGCGCTGCCATTGGGAGTGTGCATCTCCTTGCAAAGCACCGCCGGGGACTCTTTGCACCGATAGCAAGTCACCTCCTCCCCATCAGGCACAGGCTCCAGAGTGCTGACATCTACTTTGCTCTTGCGTCCGGCTATCGGTCTCCTCCTCTCTGGACCGTTGCCCTCCAGGCAATCCCCACACCAACCGCGCGGGTATTTGGACCCATTGGGGGTTTTCATCCACCTGAACTCATCGGCTGGATTGACCCTGCAGCGATAACAGACTAGATCCATGTCGTCGGGAACCGGTTGCAGCTTACTCCTGTCTATAGCCACCGTGTGCCTCCTCAAGGCCGCGCTCTAGATCGTGCAGCCCAATCCTCGGTGTGGGGCTTCCCCCACACCCCCATTAAACCACATCGGGAGGCTCTGCACAAATGTCGGGTGTCATACACTCGGGGTGACACTTATCATATTGCTTCCCAGACCCCCTCTGGAAGCACCCTCTGTAGCCACCGGTTCCTAATAACCAATGGGTCGTCATTATCCCTTGCCACGATGAAGAACTGTTCAATCTCCTCTTCTGACAACTCCCACTCCTTTCCCATGGGAAGATGCCGTATCACCGCCCCCTTCAATTTCCTGAACAGCTCTGGGGCAGCCTCCCCTGTGTGCCGGCCCGCGCCGTGCAACACGGCCCAGGCTACCCGATCGACCCGGGTAGGGGGACCGCCCGCCACAATCCGTAGTTCGATCTCTTGCGCTGCATCACGGAACAAAAGGGGAATTCGTTCCTCCTCCCTTCCCTCGTCCTGAACATACAAGCAGTCGGCTTTCCAGAGATATCGTTCCGGCATCTTTGTCTCCTTCTGAGGGGGCCCCACCCGGGGCCCCCTCGACATCGGCCCTATTTCCCGGTGGAACCGAAACCGCGCTCTCCTCGTTCGGAAATCGGGAGCTCATCCAGTTGTGCCAATGGTGGGGTGACTCCAGGGAGCAAGACCAACTGTGCCACACGCTCCCCAGCTTCCAACTCTAGAGGCTCGTCTCCAACGTACAGAGCGAAGGCATACAACGGGCCCCTGTATCCTGAATCTACCACAGATTGCATTACCAGGAACCCTTTGGCGATCATGCTGGATCTTGGAAGGAAGGTGCCCCAGTATCCATCTGGGATGGCCAACCTCAGTGGCATGTTCCTCGTCACCGACCCAAGCTCCAGGCGGACAAAATCGCCGGGTTGGATAATGGCTGGATTCCACAGCGTGACGTCATATCCTACATCACCCTCCAATTTGGGCTCCGCAATCGCCTGTGCGGTAGTAGTATACAGCGCTGCGTCTGGGTCGCTGTATCCCACGCTATACCCAAGCGTCTGGGTCTGGGGGCCGGCTTCTAATGCCCCCGGCGTCTGAACGATTTCCTCAGGCAGGGCGGCCAGCAGATCCTCCACCCGGAGTGGGCTGCCGCAGATTCCCCGTTTCCTCTTTAGCAGCAGCTCTGCCATCAACAGGCAGGCCTCCTCCAGATCCCACTTGATAGGTCGGTCTGCGAAGTACGGCGGAACGAGCATTTCCCTGTCCGGCTTCCATAGGACGGTTGGCATGTGCTCGATGCCGGCCAAGAACAACTCAACCGGTGTGCCCCAACTGGGGACGGGCTGCACAGCAGCCAAAACCCCAGAGCATTGAAGCATGACTTCCAGATTGATGCTTTTGAGTGTAGCAGGTGCCATTTCGGCCACATCAGGATTGAAAGGCCCAGCAGGGTCGTAGGTGCAGATGCCCATCTCTCCAAGAAGTCGCTTGGCTTCATGTCTCCAGTCCCTGCAGTCAACGCCGGCGTAATCAATCGGGCCGGCCAGATACACTACGCGCTCGTTATTCATTTAGTGTCCTCCTGTCTCCTCCGATAGGGGCAAAGACCACCAACCAAACTCCAGCAACAGGCAGATGATAAAGTAGTTTGCCCCATCTATTAGGTCATCCTGTAAACTTTCCCCTTCCCCCAGCTCCAGAGGAACCAGCTCGTCGATCGTGCCCTGATTGATGCCCCTTCTAGCCAGGCGCTCTCTGAGGTCCAAGGTCTCTACAGAGCGCTGTATGCGGGCCATTTTGTCTTCGGTGACCCGGGTAACCACCCCGTACAGGCCCTGCCTGCTGATGTTCTCGTGTCCTCTGAGCCTCCGCTTCGACAGCATGATGTCCAAGGTCAGAGAATTCACCAAAGCGATGGCCTCTTCTAGGGTTTTGGGATTGCCCCCAGAGATATCTATGGGCATCTGGGTCACTCCCCCTCGGCTTGGGCCGGCGTTATGTCCTCGGCCGGCTCGGGAGCCGGGGCATCTCCATCACCATACGCGCTCTCCACGACGTCTTCACGCCCATCTACCATGTCCTGGTAGGCATCTCGTTTGCATAGCATCCTATTATCCTCCCGGCATCTTCCGCAGGATGAAATCTGCGTAGTTGGGCCCAGTGCCGATGAAGAACACAGGGGCCTGACAGGCAGTCTCGACATCCCGAACCAGCATCTTGGATCGATCCGATAGATGGGCCCACGAGGTCTTACCCAGATCGTCGTACCGCCACCAGTCCAGGAAAGTGAGGGCCACGTGAGTGGCCCCATTGAGCTTGGCCGCGTAGTCCAACTCTCTCAAGGATACGCTGAACGGCCGCTCCACACCGCCGGCCCCATCGCCGGCCCCGGCCACACCCCCAGGGGTCTGGTGGATCTCCTCGTACGGGCGGCCGGCCCTCAGGCACACCTCTTCCCAGGTGAGCTCTTTACCCCCTGTGGGCCCGCTATTGCCCGGTACCCTGGTTGGGACTGCCTTGACGACCATGATCACATTCCGAACGTTGGTGTGGTTCAGACCCGCGTCGGATATGGCCCCAGGGGCCGTCATATTGCGCGATGTGCAGTGCGGGTAATGCCCATGGTCCAGCGACAGCATGGTACCCTGACTGGACTCGATCAGCACGGGGCGGCCGGCATGGACAGTGTGCTGTAGATGCTTCGCTGCGTTGACCGTCCCGACGTGCAGCTCTCTGAGATCCTCTCCCACATCTGCAGCGATAGGGCAGCCCCCAGCCCGTCTGACTTTGGCTGCCATCGTGGCCCCGACTCCCAAGAAGGTAGACCCGCGTTTCTCTGCAGCCTCCCTGCCGGCTTCGATCAGTTCCGAAGTCACGATAGCTGCGTTGCGATCAACCATAACCCTGGGAGCTCGACCAACCAGCTCCCTTACCTGTTCGATCTCTCTCTCCAGCATCTCCAGCCCGAAGGTCATGCCGGCTGTCAAAATGCAGGTTGGGCCTGGGTTCTGAGATACGGAGCCAACGGGCAGAACGTGATGCACACTGGTTCGTCCATCTTCGAGCTGGACCCGATGCTCCGCATTCTGGCCCCCCACACGGGCGTACTTGGCATACTTGATGTGATTGGCGAGGAATAGGGCAATCCTGCCCTTCCCCTCGTCTCCATATTGCCCACCCACTACGACATCTACCATTCTCACTTGAGCATTCTCCTTTGGGGTTGCTGTTCCCCTATTCGGCCAGAGCGCGTTCGAGCTCTGGGTGCTGATACAGGACCCATTCCCACACCACAGCGATGGGGATATCCCCCCCGCTTCTGGGCATGGCGCAGACTACGTCCCTCTTGAAATCGTGGTGCATTTCCCAAGACAGGTCGAAGCAGCTCCCTTCGTAGGTGCCCATCCTGGATCCCTCGAATCCCTTCATCTTTAGAACCTTCTCGATGATATTCAAGGCCAAATCGGACGGCCCGCTGCCCCCATAACCCCATTCGAATCCGCTGAGGCTGTGCTCCACACACAGGTGGGGGACATTGGTGTGCGCCCCATCCTGGTCTCTACGCAGGATAAAGACCCCCTCCTGTTCCACAGGGCGATCGACGATCATCTGGTCTGCAAATCCTTCTGTGGCATCCGGGCCCAATCCCCCTGGATGCAGTTTCGTCCAACACACAGGCCCGTATCCCCGCTGCATGCTCTCCGGGTTGGACAGTGGGCGGCGGCATCTTTGGCACCGGGTAACTGGAATGTCCCCAAATAACGTGTTCATTCTGTTTCACCTCCTTTCAAAAGCGATATAAATGCGTGCATAGACAAAAGGGCGTCTCATAGGTCGTGGCCCACACATGGCCGGCACAAACCGGCTTACCCTCTATCAGCACAGTGCGGGCCAACAGGCTCTCGGTCTTGATAAACCTCCAGGCGGTGCCGTCTGCAAACCAGAACACCGCGCTATCGTAGTACAGCCTAACAGCGACTGCCCTCCTGGTTGCCTCACGGAACACTCGCCCCATCTCCTCGATCGAGCGCCTTTGCTCCTCCAGCATCTATGCCGCCCTGGGCTTCCCCTTTTCGGAGAATGCCCTGACCCGCCACCTTTTATAGCCGGATATGGCTTTATTGGCATAATCGCATTGCGCTCGGGCCACCCCTAGATGGGTAGTATGAAAGATCTCCCCCGTCCCCAAGCGGAACCACTCCCCGAAACTGGCCGTGGTGCTGTCTGCCCATACTCCGTACATTGCTGCCTTGTCCAAATCTCACCCCCTATTGCTCTATCCAATACCAACCGGCCGCATTGTGCCAGAGCTTGAAGGATTCGCTGCTGACGATGTTGCGTTGGCGACCGACTACCACCTCCCGCTCTTGGCCTTCGAACCCATGCCGGTATTCCCGCCTGGTTTCGGTGATGGTCTCCTCCTCAACGGTCTCGACCACCACCACATCCCCCCGGCGGAGCCCGTAATGCACAAGCCATCGGGGGTCCAAACCCAAGATGCCTTCAACTTCGTGATCGAAGCTGGTCAATATGACGTTTCCCACTACCACTTGCCGGTATCGTTCGCTGGCCATCTAGTCCTCCTCCCCCCATTTCCTCCCCCCAGGCCCTCCACCTGGGGGGAGGATGGTGAATTAGCCAATCCTCTACCGATCGAATTCCAGACCGTGTGCCTGCAGAATATCGAATACGTTCTGGAGATCCTGCAGCAACGGCTCCTGGTCGATCATTCCTGCCAATTTGCTGAGCTCGTCCCCTCGGTCCTCCCAGTACACCTCTGAGGCTGCGGTCGTGGCCCGCTGCTCGTCCACCGGCCTCCAGGGGGCCCGCCCATCTGCGACGTGTCTGGCGAAGTCATCCATGTCGATTTCCTCCGCCTCGTCTGCCAGAGCATCTTGGATGGCCTCGTCCACGTGGGGCTGGGTCCGCCAATAGGATAACTCACTATCAGGCCTCAGGTCCTCTTTGACCGTGTCTACGATCTGGGCCCGCTGCTCGTAGAGCTGGCCCTTGACCCACTGCTCCATGGTCTGCAGCCGTTGGAGCAATTCGCTGAGTGCGACTGCGCTTGCAACTGCTTCGCCTTGGACTCCATACCAATCGGGCTCCGCAAACTGCATCAGCTTGTCCCTGAGGACCTCGTCCCCACCAACCGCTTCGATGATGGCCGCTACCAGATCCTCCACAAAGCAACTGGGCTCCAGGGCCTCAACCTCGATAGCGTAGCAGGTCTCCCCAACCCAGACGCCGTGGACGTCTGCCCATTCTTCGGTGGCTCTGTTGTAGTCCACCTCGAATTCGTACCCCGCCTGAACCGGTGACCGTCCTTGTCCCCTGAGCTGCTCTGGGGTAATGCCCACTCGATGCACCACCACCGCTCCTGGGAGATAGCGCTCGAATTGCTGGGCCGCCCCATCCTGGACGGGCACGAATCCATAATAATCGTGGTCGCTGATTACGAACAAGTGCAGCGGATTCTCTGGGGTGGGGGAGTATCGCCCTTCCCAAGATCTGAACCGATCGTTCAGCACTGCCTCCACTGCCGAGAAGGCGTTGACCCCAGACATCGCCATAAGCATCGGAACCCCGGCTGCCTTGCAGATCCCCTGGAAGTGCTCGAACAGGCCCTCCTTCTCCAGAAGGATCACGCCATGGAGATCATCAACGATCGGGGAGAATCTGGCCACATCCCTGCTGGCGTCTCGTACCCAGAGCTCATCGTAGGTCAAGCCATCCCGTACGAGATCGGCCAGGATGGAGCTTTGCGCCTGGGCATAGGATCGGCCCCAACCCGTCTTGGGCCACGTGTGGATTCTGGGTTTGCGCCCCAGCTCCTCCTCCAGGGCCCTCTTCTGGGCCTTGTTCCAGTCGCTCTTGAACACCACCCTTTGGGCCCCCTGCTCCAACGCTCGATTGGAGGATCTATGCCCATCTACCAGCACCACATCCGCCGATCGAATCAGGTAGGCTTCCAGTGCCTGGGAGGCGAATTTCCAGCCCATAGCGCCTGGACTCTTGGAGAAGTACCAACGCTGGCGGATGGTTCCCAGCTCACCCGTTCCAACCGGGCCATCGAGAGGATTCAAGCAGGCTGTCTGACACAGCGCGTATGCCCGCAAAACCACGCTCTTGTTGGGCGTCGAGCCCCTCCAAATGTGGGGCTTCAGCCCCTCGGCCAGCTCAATCCCCCGGCTCATTGCCTCACGGAACCGGCCCCCCTCTTCTGGAGTCATCTCTCCAGCAGCGACGGCCCGCTCGATCTCTTCATCGGATAGCGGGTTCAGCCCTGCCAATGCCTCCCAGACCGGGTTGTGGGAAGTGGAAATCTCGGCTATCCCATTCGGGTCGAGATCCCGAAGAACAGCCTGTTCTCCCTTCCTCAGGAATTGCCCCAACCTGGTCGGACTCGCTCCCTGCTTTTGCCTGGCCATCTCCTGTGCCTCCTCTAATGGCTCTGAGATCGCTCCGTCTGTTCCCTGGTGGGGATTCCCCCCACACCCTAATTAAACCACATCGGGAGGTTCTGCACAAATGTCGGTCGTCATACGCTTGGGGTGACATTTATCATATCCCGGCGAACAGGGGCAGGGAGGACAGGCCGTCTTCCTCTGGGTCTGTCTGTATACCCCCCTCCTTTCCCATCTCCGCCTTTTTAAGGTTCAGCGTCTTGGCCGCGTGCTCCTGGAGATATTCCTCGCTGAGATCGACGCCTACAAAGGAGATCGGGCCCTTGACTCTGCGGGCGGCTGCACCCGTTCTGGCGGTTCCGGCGAATGGGTCCAGGACAATTGAGGGAGCAACCGGCCATTCGTCGATGTTGTCCGGCCAGATGTCGCCCTCGATCACCCCTTCACCGCCACATTTTGGGCAGGGCTCCCCCGTTTCGACAGGTGGGACGTTGCTGAGCCCTCCCCTGCTGTCCCGCTGCGGCTGTCCATCCTTGGCGGTTCCGCTGGTCCAATCCTGGCCCCCCCGCAAGTACTTCATTCCTTTCCCCGTCCCCCCGCATTTGGTGCAGGGGACAGGGCCCCGCTCGGGATGCCCATAGCACCCACAACCCGGAACCCAGCCGGCTGTCTGCGCCTGCCGAATGTCCCCCTGGCGGTACCCGACAAAATTCAGCGCTTGGCCTCTCTTCGGTTGTCCCTCACTGTATGGGGCCGCCCCCCGCTGGTCCAGCATTTCTCTGGTCGTGGGGCCCCGCTTCTCTACCACTCGTTCCCAGGGAGTGCCGCATTCAGGACAGACCCCCCGTTTGGACAGGCTAGCTCGCAAACACAGCTCCGGAAGTCCTGTGGGAAAAGACGCGAAATGGGAGCCGGAGTAGGGCTCGGGGGGTATGATCCACACGCTCCTGAGATCGTGGGACCTGTTGCGCTTTTCCGGGTTCTTTTCGCTCCAGTCGATCCAATGGGCCCGTACCGCCTGCTCGTCATAGTGGTATTGTGGTCTCTTGGTAAGCATCAACACCTGCTCGTGGGTGAGGGTGGGGGCATCTGTGCGGCTCATAGGCATAGCGCTGCCGTACCCGTCATCCCCCACATCCCCATCTCTGCCCTTTGCCCAGATATTGCAAATGCGCAGATACCAACCATCCGCCTGCAGGGCAAAGGCTGCCCTCCAGGGGACGCCCACCAAGTCCTTCTCCTTGAGGCCGGGGGGGACGTTTCTTGCTATATCTGAACTCATGGATCTTACATTGGTCTGGGACACTTGATGGCTTCGGTTGGCTGCGTAGGTGTCTCCCAGGTTTAGCCAGTAAATGCCATCGTCGCGCAATACTCGCCAGAATTCACGGGAGATGGCTACCAGGTGGGCGATGTACATCTGTGGGGAGGGCTCTTGGCCCAGATGGCCCGACCATCCCCAGCACTTTTGGCAAAATCGGCCGGTAGAGACATCCATTACTCTCCCCCGATCGGGCTGGAGGTCCCCCTCCTTCCTGGGCCCCCTCAGATGGAGCTTGCCCACATCTCCCCATTCGTGCTCGCATTCTGGGTCACAGCCGTGGATGTCGAATCGATCCAGCCCCGGCATCGGGCAGAAGTTCGGAACAGGGGGCCAGGCCCTGGGAGGCACTAGATACTCTCGGTGGGCCAGATATGGGGGAGAGGTACAAATGGCGTGTACACTTTTGTCGGCCAGGCCCAAGCGCAGGCTGTGGCCCTGTAGCAGCACTCGGTCAGTTAGCATCTGGTGGGTACCACCTTTCCCAGTCTACAACCATCCTGACCGGTGGGTCTGTTCTCTTGGATAGCCACGCGGGGTACGCATCGATCATCGCCTGGGCGATCTCCTCCTTGATGCCCCTGTCGAGATCCTCTCTGGATAGCTCGCCCTCTATGCTGTCGTGGATCTGCAAAAGAAGCCGGCTGCTGGTTCCGGCCATCAACCGATCCACGGCCAACATGGCGTCCTTCATCATCTCTGCCACACCGCCCTGAATCAATTGATTAAAGGCCTTATACGCTCGATCCTTCTCATTGCCCCCCAGCCATCTCCTCCTGCCAGATAGCAATTTCAGCCAACCCCTGTCTACCCACACCCTCTCGGTGGTTCTCTGAGCGTGGGCTATTCCGGGAAAGGCCCGGCGGTGGCGTCTGATCACCTCTTTGGCATCCTCGTACGGCAGCCCCGTGGATACAGACAGGGCCCCGGCCCCTCCACCGTAAGAAATAGTGTAGTTGGCACCTTTGCCGTATTGTCGTTTTATCCTATCGATCTCCTCACCGGGCCACATCTCTCTGGCGGTTTCCTTGTGGACGTCCTTGCCCTTGTGGAAAGATTGTGCCATGACCGCGCTCTGGGCATATGAGGTGAGCATCCGAAGCTCAGCCTGCCCATAATCCACTGCCCACAACTCCGACCCACCCGGGGCCAGAAACAGGCCCCCCATGCTGCCAAAGCTGGCTCCCCTGTCGCTCATGGGGATAGCCTGGAGATTGGGGCTCCTGCAGCTCAAGCGTCCGCTGATGGTGCCGGCCGCGTGGAATCGGGGATGCAGCCGGCCATCGTCCGCCACCTTGTCGAGGAACCCCTCCAGCCAAGTGGAGATGGCTTTATCGAAACCCCTCCACTCCAAAAGAACCCCGGCCAGGGGATCATCCAAAGACACTAAGGAGTCCTCGTCTATGCGGGGATTTCCCTTCTCTGTCAGAGGTAGTTTGGCTCCCCTGTCACGGAATAGGGAAATCACCTCCGATCGAGAAGCCGGGTTCTGCAATCCTTCCCCTTTTAGTCTGGCAGCCGCCTCCTCCCTCTTTCGGGTCAGAATGCCCATCTGCTCCTGCACCCATCCGGAATTCAAGAGAATGCCCGTTAACTGCATCCTGGTTAGAAGCTTCCCAAAGGCGGACTCTCTGCGCAGTAGGTGACTCAAGGTGTCTGGTTCATCGTAGGCCTTGGCCGCCTCCTCCAGGAGAACGAGGCCCAAGCGCAGGGTGTATTCAGCATCTGCCCGTCCGTAGCGCTCCACCTTCTCAGCGGGCATCATAGCAAATTGCCCTCGATTGTTCTTCATCGAAGCCACATCGGCCGGCATTCCACCCAGGAGCCTGGCAGACAGATGCTTCAACGAGGTGGACTCTTTGTGATTGAAAGGAACGGCGATACGAGATAGGGTTTGGGTATCCACCAGTTGGCTGTCGGAGGGCCATTCCCCAGGCTGCATGTAGTCCCAACGGGCCAGACGCTCTAGATCGAATAGCGCGTTGTGCATAAAGAACCGCTCGGGGTTTCTGGCAGCCTGGATTATCGCCCGAATTCCTTCAAGGGGGTGCCTGGGAAAGAACAGCGATGGGGGATGCCCCGCGTTCAGGTACAGGCTGTCTATCTCCCCCTCTTTCAACCAGCTAATGCCGATGCCAAGTATCCGATCGTCGAAATCCAGACCCGTGGTTTCTGTGTCTACTGCTACTGCGTCGGCCCCAGAGATTTCAGTTATCAGCTCTGGGGTTATCCCCCTGTGATCTATGCTCTCTAGCACCTGTCTCCTCCTCGATATAGCCCTCTAATTCTGCTGCTGCTGCTTTGACTTCCTCAGACCCTCCAGGCAAAATGGTGGGGAGGTACCACCGTTCCCTCCTCTCCTCCCATTCTTGCACTGCTTGGAGTATGGCCCATACCCTCAAGCTCCCCAATATGGGAGAAGGCCCCACTCCACCTCCACTGCAGGTTCCCTTCCTCAACCCACCAAGATGGTCGGGCCCACTTGGGTGGGAAGCATCCGATGGCCAAACGTGGATAGTGCAGGAGCATCCATCTGTGGGGTCTATCCATGTCCCCACAACCTGGAAGGCCCAGCCAATTTCGGCGGATGCACGGCGCACTTGGGCTCTTCTGGCCCTAAATTGGCGGCCCCTAATAATGATGCTGGCCCCCGCGTTTGATAGAGGAACCACCGAATCGCCGGGCTGCAGGATTCCCGAGATCTCAATGGGCAGGGGGCCTTTAGTTTGAGAATGACCCATCGGCCGCCTCCCATTGGTGTGCTTCCAGATCCGACTGTAGCCGGCCCTGCTCAGCCGAGGCGGCGACCTCGACCATCAACCGTTTCAACCCCGTCCAATCTCGATGGTTGACCAAGCTGTCGGGGGCTTTGTCCAGAATCTCCCTGGCCCTGATAAATGCCTGCCTGGCCAAGCCATTGAATGATAGAACCCGCAACGCATCGTCATCTCTGGCCAGGGCCATGGCCCTCTCTATCTCTCCCTGCAGTCTCTCCGGGCCCGCGACGCGCTCGTGGCCCTCCTCATGCTGCTTCATCCAGGCCTCTGATTCCGACAATTCCCCGCACACCCCGCATCGGTATGCCACAATCTGTTTCATCGCTCGGCTCCCTTCCTGCCTCCCATCCCCTTCGGCCAATCCGGGATGTACTCCACCCTGATGCCCCGGCCGATGGTTCCCCAACGCTTGGCAGTCTCAAAGTCCACCTCCGCCACAATGCCGCCACCTACCATCCATTCCCAACCGGATCTGGGGTCCTGCTCACTCTGATGGTCGCTCCTGCTGGCACAATCTATCACCAAGAATCTTTCCCAGGTCTGGGCCCCCTCCGGTCTTAGAAGCCAAATTCCACCGATGTCGGGGCATTCCCTCACAGCGATGAACCCGTCAACCTCGGGGAGGTTGGCTGGGAGAGTGGCCGCAGTCCTGCCCCCTTGTCGAACAGCGATAACCCGCTCCGCTACCCCTGGGCCGTATTGGGACGCCCAGCCCGTCAGAATCAGGAAGGCCAGGGCCGCCTCTTTCACCGCTCCAGCTCCCACAGCAACTCGCTTCCCTTCTCCCATTCTTCAGGCATGTTCGCACTATCTGGGAACTGCCATAGGAATAAACGCACTTGATCCCCCAATCGGCGGAGCTCTGCCCGTTGCAACCCCCGTGCCCGACCCGCAGTTGGGGTATAAAACGTGGCCTGAATGCCCAGAGCCTCATGGCCCTCGATCGGTTCAATATCCAGAATAGCCGGCCATCCACTGCCCACCCGGACGTGATCGAAGTCTACATAGCTAGCCATCTTGCGTGTCCTCCTCTATCGTCGCCTCAACAATCTCCGAGACTTCCATTATGGCCTCTGCCAGAGCATTGGCATACTCCAGCTCCGCCACGATCTCTTGAACCATTTGCGCCGTCTCCTCCGGAGTGGGGCCCGGAGGATCACCGACGGCACAGCATAAAAGCAGCATGGCCGGGTTTGACAAAGGTATTAGCAGAGGTTGGGTGTGGGCGGAAACCCAACTTTTGCAGCCGGGCAAGGACAAATTCCCTGCTCGTTTGATGCCCCTTTCCCACAACTCTAGTAGTGCGGATGGGGATCTTGCCCAATACGCTAATAGTCTTTTGCTTCCCGGTGGGCAGGCCCTTCGGCCTCCGTGCCAATTGTCTATGCATCGTTTTGCTCCTGTAAGAATGTCAACGTGCTCCCTAGGGCTGCAATCAGGTGAGATTTGCAAACGATAATCCCCCCAGACTGCATGGCCAATTGCTCTGCAGTGCGGGCAGCAGCAATCAGCTCCTCCGGCGACAGACCGCCTTCCAGTTTGCTCAGAATCCAGCGGGCGTCTCTGGTTACGGGAAGGTCTAAGTTATCTATGCCCCCAACAGGCTCTTGATTCTGCTCAGCCATTTTGGCCCCCTTGTCTCTTCCTTCGGCAGTAGAGCGCTTTCGGCCGCCAATTTCCGGATGACTTCTAGCATCAACCTCCCGGTGGATGCCTGCGGAGCGTCTATCTCCAGCTCTTCGCTTAGGGCCAGGCGTTCAGCGGATGCCTCCTCCGGAACCGGATCGAGGTCTCGATGCTCCCGCCCCATCCGCCTTAGTCCCTCCTCAATGTGGCCCTTAGATACCGCCCCCGACCCATCCTCAGCGGATGCCGACGTTGCCCACTCTACAATGGCCATTAGACTATTCCCGGAAAAGTGGCTTCGGATGGTGTCCAGGAGCATCTGGGCAGACCCAGACAGTTCCCGCTCCTGGAGCCTTCTGGTGGCCCCCCCTGAGGGAGATACGCGCACTCGTTCTCCCTTGCGGCGGTTTCCATTCTCTTGGGCCATCTGCTCCATCTCTTTCGACCTGGTAATGGTCCAACGGGCCCCATCATCCGCCACCCATTCCAAAGACACGGCCTCCTGTTTGGCTCTCCGTGCTCCTGTCACCATCTGTATCACCTCCCGTATGTCTCGAAACATCTGTCTATGCAGTCACACCAATCCCATGGCGCGTCATACGCATCGCACGACCCCTTGCACGACTCCAGGTCATGCACCCCCGGCGCTCCGGGCCCTCCCCTTGGCACGCCACAGGCAGTCAATAGTGCCAGCAGCGCCAACAGTGTGACCAGGGCCTTAGTCAAAGTTTTCATTCCAATTTTCCCCCCTCCATCCGTTCAGAGGAACCGAGAGCTTGGCCCCAAGCACCAACAAACAGCACTGCGCCTGGTATCTGTTGCCGTATCCATCGACCACCCAATCGAACTGTCCAGGGATGCCCCGATTGATCTCCAAGCTGCACACGATCACATCCTTGATTGGGCCAGCGGCCCCTCTATACTGGCAAACCCGCTGGTCGTACCCGTCATCATCCAGATATCCGTACACAGCAACGGCATCATATAACCAGATAGCATTCCCGATCAGATCCACGGCGTACTCTCGAAAGATGCCCATGTCTCACCTTGTGGGAGTCAGATCTCGACGGTAGACATATCCCAGCTTCTCCGCCTGTTGCCTGCACTCTTGGGCAGTTACGCTGTTGCCCTCAGAGTCTGTCCCGATATGACACACACGAATCCGGTAGGGCTTGACGTTTCCGTCCTCTGCACGGATATCTGCCCCCGGCCCCAAGGTGTAGACGGGCATGGGGTGATACTGGAATCCACAGAAATAGCACTCATCCATCGATAATTCCCCCCTAACGGTGGCCGTACATCGAATTGGCCACCCTGGCATAATGCTTCAACGTGCCGGCAATAACCCTGACATCGCTAAAAGCCAGGGTGCCGCGTGGGATGAGAACCACGCCCTTTGCAAAGTCTATGGTGACAGTGCGTATCTCCGGGAGCCCGGCTGGGGTCGCCGCCCAATCTTGGAGACTGACGCTTGCCTCCCCCAGAATCGGCACTTGTATCTGGCCCCCGTTATCCTCCAGTCTGCGGTGTTGGGCCTCCAGCTCGAGATCAGTGGGATCCGTCATGATCCTCCTCAGTCAACCAATCCACTATTTGGTCTGCTAATTCCTCCGCCGTCCCGATACCGGCACTGACGAAGAAGCCGGCCGCGATCAGGAGGAGTATAATAACAACGAGCCCCAGCCCGAAAGCATCCCCTCCCATCATCGCCCTCCTACGGTTGGCAAATCCGGGCGACCCCCTGTATTTGCCGATGCCGAAGCGGCTGCAGCTTCCCATTTGCTCCTGGAATCCGGGCGGGACGGGTCGTCAAAATATCCATTGCCCCTCAACCTGTCCAGCGTTGCTCTATGCTGGCCGAATTCTGCCAATGCTCTTTTGGCATCCTGAATGTTCATCTATCTGCTCTCCTCTGTAGATCCTGACACTTCGGATAGTCTGCCCCAACCAATGCCATGCCGGCCAGAATCTGCGCGAAATACACGCGGGGGTTGCTGGCCCACCAGGGCGGAAGGTGGCTCCGTTCGATCACAAGGGGGTGCCTATTCAGGAACGACAATAGCTCTGCGTCTGTCATGCGACGTACCAGCAGACCATTCGTTCTCAGTGGGCCGATTCGCCTAGAGATGGCCGGCCGCGATGGCCATGCCCCGGCCCGAATCCAACGGAAAGATCGCTCGATCTTGTGCTTGGCCACCACCAGTGAAGCGGCCACGAAGCTGTAGCGCAGGCGTCCCTTGCGATACACGCGCACTCGATAGCCAATGGGATGGGTTCGCAAATCGAAGCTGAGCTCCCCGCTCCCCCGTGGGGTGACGGTGGCCCGCGCTCCTTCTGTGGTAACTTCCCAACAGCGGCGCTGTAATGCCAATCTGGTCCACTTGATATCCACAGTCAATCCTCCTTCATCTCCACCGTATAATGCGGGTCGAAATGCGGGGGACACCCATCTGGAGCTTCCGTCACAGACAGCCGGCTCCTCAAGGTGAGGGCCAACACACTGGTGAATTTCCAAGCGAGATACGTCTGCACGGGCTCCTTGACAAGCTGCGCCCGACGCATTACCACCTGGCCCCGACAGTCCCCCACCTGAGGGTGCCCCCAAGTGAATCGTACCAGGCGGGTGTACGCACTAGCGGGGCCTTGCCCATCGTTCAAGAGCACGCTCACCTCCAGGCGTATTTCCGGTGGGGGCAAATGCCAGGTGAACCGGGCCGCCATGCCCCGCTCGATCTCTTTAGCTATCTCGTCATCTTTCATGCTCGTCCCCTACGTGCTGCTCCTCGTTTAGATTGTGATAGTCACGGTTGCACCGTTTGCAAGCCTATATTCTTTTAGCCAATTCAGCATGTGCTTGAGAGTGGAATCGTAGCCGAATCGGCCGAAATTGTGTGCGCTTCGCCCTTTGAGTTTCAAGCAAGGCGTTATTAATCCCCATCCCGAACAACGACGAAGGCTAAGCGTGTATGTTATGTCATTGTGCTCAACCTTACCAATCACTCTGGTCTGCTGACCGTTAAGTGCCTGTTCGAGTGTCATTTTCTCCTTAGATGGCTGGGCTCTGCCTTGCTAACCCAACGGAACCGTAGCCCGCCGTCTCCACCAGTGCCTGACTGGCCGGCCGGGTACCTCCACTGTCTCGCCCATCCCGGCATCGTGGGTCCCGCTACCGCTCCCATGGGCAATCTGGTGGGCATCGCGGGCAGCCTGCTCCTCGTCAGCAGACGCCTGCATCTCGTCCAGCATCTCGTCCCAATCCATCATTCCACCTCCTGTGCCCGATCCCGGTGTATTCGGTCCTCCTTGTCCGCCACCCAGGGATTCGAACCCTGAGCTCCCGGCAACCTGCCTAGCGGATGGGGGGGACCCAATTGGGGAAGCGGGGAAAGGGACAAGCGCCCCCTTCCCTGCTCCCCTTGTGGGATCACCTCCTTCTACTCTTTGATTGTAAATGGCCCGTCTTCCCTGGCCAAGTCCACCCCAAAACGCCCCTCGAAGTGCCTCCGAATGGTTGGCCACCGATCGTCCTCCAGGATGGCCTTGCAGACCGCTTCGCGCTGCTCGTCGTTCCAGGGCATGTCCCCGACCACCAGGTCGAAGAGGAAGGCCTCCACTTGCCCCCGGCAGGGCTCGGGCAGCCCGCTCTCGATCACGATCTCCAGTTCGCCCAGGACGAGATCGTGCCAGTTGCGGTGGGGGTCCAATGGATGCAAGCTGGCGGACAACGCGTCGATCTTGTCGCTGACGCTGAGCTGGCCGAAGGCGCAATCCGGGCAAACCTCGATGCAATTGATCGCATCATCGACATCGCACTCGCCGTAGGACAGGAAGTCCACCCGGAGCGTGTCGGTCACCGCCTGGAGCGTGATCTCGAACTCCTCCCCGCACATTCTGCAGCGACCGGTGGGGGGGTCGTTCTTGATCTCCTGGACCCGTCCATTGAGAGCCGTCGCCACCGCCATGTTGATCCGTCCTTCCAAATTCCGGCTTCTAACGTTCCTATTCACTGTGTGCCTCCTCTTAAGGTTCGATCGTTCTCGATTCCGCCCGTTCCTTCACCCCCATTAAACCACATGGGAAGGCCCCGCGCAAATGTCGGATGTCATATGCTTGGGGTGACATTTGTCATATGCTTCCCGTCCGCCCCCGCGCGCCCCCGCGCGCCAGGGGGTCATCTAGGAAGGGGCGGGGGTTCCGGTGGGGGCGGACTCTTGGGGCCCTGGGGGAAGGATCGATCCCCCTCCCGGTTGGGCCTCGGTTGGGCCCCGGGTTTTGGCCTCTTGCCCAGAGCTGCAAGGATAGACTGCGCCCGTAGAAATTCCAGGGCGGCCATGCCCATCTCCCGCGCTTGCCATTGCGTAAAGGGGACGTTGATCACGGTGGTTGGTTCCCCGGCGGGTTTGACGGCCCCTTGCCCGATGACCTTCCCAGGCCCGGATTCCAGGCGGACCCATACCTTCCCATCCTTTCCCGATCGAACCTTGAGCACCCTGCTGACCGGTTTCCCTTCTGGGCCTCGGGGACTGCCCTTGAATTCACAGTAGTCGATGGCGGCCTGGCCTGCAGACAGGTCGGAAAACAGAACCCTGGCGCTGTCCAGATCGATGAAGTGGGCGGCTGTCGCTTGGGCCCCCTCTCCCCGCTGGTATTTCCCAGCGAACACCCGGACTTTGTCGATGTCGAGGGCATCCTCCAGGTGCAGAAATGCGCTCCTCGTCATAAACTGATAGAATTGCTCCCTCTGTGGGGCATTGCCGTTACCGTTTGTTCCGTTAGCCATCCTTCCTCCTATGCCTCCCCAATCTTAGGGAGTCTATAGATGATCAACCAATCTGTGACAGCCATCCCGCTCATTCTCGGATCAGCAAACCCCTTCAAGGGGGCTATGGTAGAAATCTCGAATCCGGAATCCAGCAAGATCTCCACTGTCTCCAGCAGCTTGGAGCGATCGGCCATGTACAGCATCTTTATACTCTGCTTGCGCGGCATCGTCTTATCCTCCCCCTTCCGTCTGTGTGGCTTTGAGTTTGCCGTCTGGCATCCGGCCCAGCCAATAACCCCCTCTGTCCCAGCACCGGCATTCGGGCTCTGGTGGAAGGCAATCGGGGCTCTCCTCCCTCCACCCGCATTCCGGGCAAGCAACCGGATCTCCAGTGAAGTCATTGCTATCCCACACCTGCTGTCCACAGCGGGGGCAAATTCCCCGCTCCAAGCAATCGGGGCAGGGATCACAAAACACCAGCGAGCCCGATGACAGGCTGATGCCGGCCGGCGATGGGTCCTCTGTCCAGCACGTATTTCCCGCGCCACAGCAGGTTCTACAATAATTGGACCAAAGAGAGATATAGGCCCCCCTCCGGGCCAGATGCTCTTCGTGTGTCTGTTTACACCCTTCGGTATGCTCGAAATTCTCCATCCTTATCCTTTCCCGACGGGGGTCCAATCCGGGTCTCGCTCGTTCATGAACTCGCGCATGGTGGTGATCATAACCCGGCCGTCCCCGGCAACAGCTAGCATAAAGTCTATGGGAAACCCAAACCCTGCATCAGTGGCGCTGAGCATTACCCTCGGCGGTTCTTTAGGTGGGGCCAATGGGTCCTCGATCTCGGAAAGCATGCCGGCCAAGTCCTCTCTTTCCACAACCAGCAGCCCACCCCCCTTCACCCCAGCAGCCATCACGTCCGCAGGGGGAGCCACCAATAGGTTCCCTTCCGATACCAGGTTGTAAGCTACCGAGATGTCCTTCTGCACCAACCACCGCAGGAGGAGGTGCACTAGTCTGGCCCTGACAAGCAGGCAGGCCCGCCTAATCCTCTTCATTGGGTTCCTCCTCGAACACGGCCGCCAGCACCCGGTCCCCCAGATCAGTGAGCTCCTCCATGATTGCGTCGAGTCGGCCCCACAGTCTCTCTGTATAATCGGCGTAGATCCAGATGCCCGTGTAGTTCTCCAGGACAGCCGGGGTTAGAATAAGCTTGGTCTTTCGATCGATGGATGTCGAGGGCACGTGGGGCCCATTTGACAGAGCAATCCAGGGCTCCTCTCCTAGGATATCTCTGGTCACCCAGCCCACTCCCTTGATATAGGAGAATTGCTTCCTACTATACATCAACGATGCGGAGCCGGCATAGCCTGCCACAGCAACCCGGATAGCGATCAGGCTTTGCCAATCCTTCTCTGACAGGGCAAGGGCCTCTTGGGCAGCACGGTTGGCCCTATTTATCACCGTGCACCCCTCGGCGTCCCTGATGGTCTTGCCGCAGTATTCGAGTTCGAACTCCAGAGTCTCGTAGTCCAGCTTCAATTCTGCAGGGGTACCATCCACGAGCCCGATCTCTTTGACTTTTCTGGCCATTGGCTATCTCCTCTCCCATTGAATGGCGAATATCTCCTCGGTCTCGAAGAACACTGCCCCCAGTTTGGTGAATCGGGCAGCATCCAGGTGTCTTCTCCCTGCACGGGCCCGATTGCCCTCGATATTTTTGACGACATGCGCCTTGAGCACTGGCGTCCGTCTATCGCCCCCTCTGGTAGACATCATATGGACTGCCCGATTGAACACGGCAGAAGCCAATGGGCAATGCCCATATGGGTCTCCAGTTTTTCTGGCCTGTTCCCGCGTGATCCACACGTCCCCACAGACGATAACCAGGTATCCGCCCTCCTCCAGGTGATAGACCACATTCCAGACGGCATCCTCCCACCTGCAAAGGAAGTTCTTGATGCCGTCCCCATTCTCTAGAGCGGATGGGTCCTCCGAGAATTGGATCGTGTTATAGTAAGGCGGGTGCAACACGATCAGATCAAATTGGAAGGGATCGGCATCTTGGGGCATTGGGCATTCAAGGGAAGGGGTCAGATGGCTCTTTCCATCGATGCTCAATTTGCGGGCCCAGGGCAGGGCCGTGGTGGCGTCCGCCTCGTAGATCTCCGGTAGCCGGGGGGAAATGTCGGACAGTAGGCAGTGCCGGCCCAATTCGACGGCTTTCTGACCGGTGGTTCCTGAGCCGGCCATAGGATCCCAGACCCAATCCCCTGGTTTGGACCATCTGCGGAGGATGCCCTCGGCCACCTCCGGGATGAATGCCCCGTGAAAATCCAGGGCCCCGGCGCTTTCCCCTCGTTCTAGCAACCACAGGGATGACAACCACCCCCCCTCCAGCAAGTCCATCCATCCGCTTGATTCAGTCTGTATCATCATCCCCTCCATATGGATATTTGTCTTCGTCCGCCCAGTCTGACTGCAACACCGGTTCCCCTCTTCGCCACCGGCAATAACTACACTGACACTCGGCCTCCAGCCATGCCTCAACCTCTCCCCCATCCACTGGAGAGAACCAATGGGGGATGTCCCCAGCGCCATTGCAGGTCGGGCAGGGAGAATAGAGACAGTGGCATCCGGGCCATTCCCGATCCAGCCCTCGATATAGCTGGGGCAGGGGGGCATCCGCAGGAAGTTTGCAGCGCTCTCGATCCCAAACTTCCATCCCATAGGTGCTGCCGCAATGCTTGCAGGTATGCCGGCCCAGAGTCAGACACGAGTCCAATGCGGCCAGTCTCCCCTCCAGGCTGTCGAGCTCTTCTCTCAGCATTCCTTCCCTACGGTAGACATGGCCACAATCCAGATTAGGCATCGTCACCCTCCTTTTCCCACACCACACGGCCGCGGCACCCATCCCATTCGATATCCCCCTCTGCCATAGCCCCGCCGGGGCCGAGTATGGTAATGCGATCAGGCCTGAATTCCAATGGGGGGGAAAATTGGATGGCGACCACTGCCCCCTCCGGGATTTCGTCAGACACGATTATTGGGTAACCCAGCGGGGTCTCCGTCTCCGGCAAAACGGGCTGGGGCCTATACTTCACACGGTCACGGTCTATCCCTCTCTCCAGAGCTAGGGCGATCTGCATTAGCTCGATGTTGTCGTTATCGTTCACTGCAGATATGCCCCCGAGATATCCGCCGTGTCTGGGAGCACAAACAAGCCCCACCCAGTGCAGCTCTCTCCCGGCTCGATGTAGGGGCTGCAGGTTTTGGCAAATCTGGCACGCCCAGGATGCCCGGCCCAGCCGGCATATTTGTCGGGATATAGCCGCCCTCCCACAGCCAATTTGGGGAGTGCGGCAGGGCAGCGGCGTTCTGTGTTACTGCAATAAATGTGCACTTGAACCCATACGAGCTTCGACCCGCCCTGAGCGACCTTGGCCTTGCCGGCGGTATCAATGTAGCTGCGGCCCTCTTCGATGCCCGCGATGCTCAGCTCCACACCTTCCCTGGGTGTACTTTCACAGGCTGTTAGCGCCAAAAGGACGGCCAGTAGCGTTACTAATGCTGCACGTTTTCCCGAGTTCCTCATTTGACTCCTCTCCTTCCGGCTCTTCGGCCGGGTGCTCGATCTCAGTTGTGCTATCCCCGATAGTGCCTTCCCGAATGCCGCATCACACAGAACAGCGGCTCAGCCTGTTTCTTCAGCAGTTTGTCCCCACTCCGTGCAACCCGTTCATCGCTCCAATCGGACGGCCCGATATAGGCTGCCCAATCGCCACCGTATCCGGCCACCGCTATGATCTTGACCGCAAAGGCGTCGTTGTCTTGCACATCACTGGGGGCTGTCGTAACGGGATTCCTGAATTTATATGTGGGCATCGCTATCCTCCTGGGGGCCCAGAACGACACGGACCCATTTACTTCTGTTTTCTCGTATCCCCTGGATTTGATCAGGGTCCAGGTACCCGCACTTCCGGCACCACGGCCCCCCCGATGTCTCTTCGATGGGATTCCCCGCACAGTGGGGGCATATGTCCGGCATGCTCTGGATTGCAACCCCGGAGTGCAGGGTTCCGCCCATTTGAAGCAGTCTCTCTGCAAGCCCCGGATCGAATCCCTGTGTGGGCAGCAGAGTTTTCCCGAATTCTGCCAGCACGTCCTTGAGTAGCCTTGCGCTCTCCTCGACGAATTCAGCCCCTGTCATCATCATCCTCCTCAGATGGGCCGGCCCCAGCGCGCTCCGCTTGCAGAATCTGGTGGATCTCTTCGCCCTTCCTCTTACATTCCTCCAGAAAGCTCGGCCTATCGTGCAGTACCAGCACAGCGACAAGATCCCCGGCCAACTCCCTGGCCGCTTCCGGACTGAACACGATCGCGCCGATGGGCCCCTCCTCGGGGGTAATCGCCACATTGTTCCCGTAGTGGCAAGTGATGATGTCTTCTTTGTCCAATTTGATGATTACAAGCATTGGTTCTTTTGCCTCCTCGTCTACAATTAGGGAGACCACCAGCAGCCCCCCTACCACGAAGAGCAGCAGGGCTGCCTCTGCGGGGCCGAATCTCTCCAGGATCCCCCCTACCAGAAACCCGGCAAGCACTAGGGCTATACGAATAAAAATGTCCCAAGCTCTGCACATAAGCGCTCCTCTGTATCCCACGCCTCGGCGGCCCGGATCCTGGCCCGGTCCAGACGCAATCGAGCATCGATGGCCCCTATCGGATCGTCCAAAATACGGGCATTCTCCACGGCCAACATCTCCTCGACAGTGCGGCCAGCAATGAACCGGGCATACTTGGCATCCAGCCGGCACCGCTTGTCTATTTCCATAACAGTCTGGAGCTCTCCCCCATTTAGGCAGGGCTCGACCAGACGATCGACCCATTCCCTCAAACCGCCATTCATCTTAGCATTCCCCCTCCAAATAACAACACAGCTAGGAGGCCCAGGGTGAGACCGGCCAACACCACAAGTGCCAAGGGCCCGCAACCGCAACCAGAATAGCCCTGCTGTGCCATATCTCATAACCCCACTTCTGTTCCCGATTTAGCCGATGTGGGCTCTCCCACCAGCTCCCTCAAAGCACA
>Ga0180432_10000421_pt1 | contig 68952 bp, 57 predicted proteins | sample SS_ome_10_FD_132414 | JGI IMG/M metagenome (GOLD analysis project Ga0180432, IMG submission 132414) | Hypersaline lake sediment archaeal communities from the Salton Sea, California, USA - SS_1_MS_2 metaG | ecosystem: Environmental > Aquatic > Non-marine Saline and Alkaline > Hypersaline >...
TGCTCTCAATAAAATCTAGTAATTCTATTTGTTTTACATTGTTTATATGTTACATATGAATTATGGACGGCTTTTTCAGGTTCACAAAGGATTTTCGGTTCATCAAGACCGCTATCCTTTATGAATAAGCACAAACGGCGTATGCCGATCATATAGATCAAAAAAAAGGAGGAGGTTTGGTTATGAAGAAGGTATTTTTAATTATTACAGCGACACTTTTTGTGTTCGCCATGCTTCCGGTCACGGCGTCGGCTCAACATGCCCAGGTATATGTAGCTCACGGTATCCCCGGAGGGGACCTTGGATTACCGTCCGATCTTCCCGTGGATGTCGCCGTCAACGACGCCTGTGCGCTTAAAGGATTCAAATTCGGCGAAATCGTGGGCCCGCTTCGTCTTGAAGCCGGAACCTACAACATCAAGATATCCGTCGCCGATCCCGATGATCCCTGCAGCAACGATCCCGTCATCGAAGCCGATGTTCCCATCATGGCGGGCGAGTGCGCAACCATCATCGCGCACCTAAACACGGCTGGAGCCCCCACCGCAAGCAAGTTCGTCAATGATGTCTCAGGCATCGCAAATCAGAAAGCACGCGTCGTTCTTCACCATACGGCCAATGCACCCGCCGTCGACCTCTGGATGACGCGAGCCACCATGGGACTGCTTGACATTTCCTGGAGGGTTGAAAATTTCATCCCGGGAGATAAGGTCGCCATAGAAATCTTCCCAAAATCGTGGAGAGTCTATTTTGCACCCTGGAGATTGGATTTAGTCGTATTCAAAAAACTCCTCCCCCCTCTGCTGGCAAAAAACGGATACTTCATCTACGCCGTCGGTAGCGTCACGAACGGGACGTTCACATTGATCTGGCAGCGCATCAAAGGTCTCGAGTAACATTACCAAATTACAAATACGATGATAACAGCGCCGGCCGCATTTCTCTCAAACTGCGGTCGGCGCCTTGTTCCCTATTCGTTCCCGGGGACTATCCCGCGCAGCACACGGAACGCCTTCGCATAGCGGGCTTTTCTTTCCGTGTCCCCTTCCAAAAGGCCTCTTTCTTTAAGCGTTTCAAGATGGTCTTCCAGGTCCGCCCGTTTTACGGCAGCTGCCAGCGCGTTTCCACGAAGGCGCCGGATGTATTCCAGGTAGGGTTCCTCATGTCTTTTGGTTAAAAGCTCCACGGCATCCAGGATCACTTTAGAAAAGCCGGCTTTCTCGAGATCATCAAGCGACCAAGAGCTTTTCTCCACAACATCATGCAGCAGAGCCGCCGTCAGTTCCTCTTCGCTTGAAGGGTTCATACGGAGCATCACCCGGATGGGGTGCAGCACGAACGGTTGCCCGAATCGGTCTTTCTGACCTTCATGGGCTTCGGCCGCAGTCCGGAGCGCTTTCGTATATTCTTTCATATCTCTAGGTTAAACCGGGGGGCCGCCGAATACGCAAGAACGCCCTTCCCCCCATGCCCACGGCCAGCATCAAGATCAAAATTCCAGGGATCAACCACTCCAGGCCCGGCTTCTTCCGAAGAACCTTTCGATCGGCTTTTCCGGAAACCACGAATCCGGCCCAGTAATAGGGATGCCAAGCGGCATCCGAAGCGGCCATTTCCAACTGCGCCCGCCTCAGCGCCTCCGAGATGGAAAGGGAAGAATGAAGGTGGGTGTAGAAGCGTTCCATGAGCTGAGACGTTGCCTGATCGTTGACCTCCCAGAGACTCATCATCACGGCCGAGGCTCCCGCGGCGAAGAACGCACGGGTCAATCCGGCAACGCCCTCACCCCGGATGAATTTTCCCAATCCGGAGCTGCACGAAGAAAGGGTGACCAGATCCGCTCTCAGTTTAAGACCGAAAATCTCGCGCATCTGGAGAAAGCCGTCTTCGGCCGGATCTTCGTCCAAGGTCAATACGACCGCCGAACGGGCCGGAGTTTCATTGTCGATCACGCTGTGGGTGGCGAAATGCAGGATCTTAAAATCAGCCAGCGGCTCCCTTTTGAGACGCTCTTCCGAGGCTTCCCCTCGAGTCCGGATCTCCAGCCTTCGAGGCTTGAACAGGGCTCCGATCCGCCTCAACTCCCAACCGCTGTGAACCAATCTCTCGAAACCGGATTTCCCTTCGGGTTCCCACGGATCCTCAAAGGAAATCCAGGAAGGGCTTTGCTGAAACAGCCCGAAAGAGGGATCTCCAAAAGCTAGAAGATCGCGGGTTCGGCGCGAACCCCGCTTCGGTTTTCTATCCGACATCTCATGATACGCGGTCACGGAAGAGGCATAGGAGATATTGAAATCTTCGATCATCCAGCGGAGCGGGGAGGTTTCCGTGACCAGAGACTCGAACGGAAGGTGGTGGAGGCTGTCATCCGGGATGATAATAAGGTTTTCCACTTTGTCGTCCAGCACCCGGCGGACGGGCAAAATCAACTGCCGATACAACAGATAACCGGAAGTGAAATCCCGGCTGTCCTTGTCATTGACGGTTCGCATGTATTCGGCGACACGATCGTTCAGGGCTTCTCTCGGAAGGATCGGAATAACGTGGAATGTCCGTTTGGAAATAACGAACGCATAGGAACGATCATCACCGACCATATAGATGAGGAACGCCGTTCTGCGGTCACACAGCCGCCTCTGGACCTGTTTGAGACTGAGGCTGTCTTGGTATGTAAAGCTTGCGGAAGGCAGACTTTTCGTCCGCATCTCGCGCTTGACTTCTTCGAGTTCCGATTCCATGTTTTCCAATTTTTCAAGGCTGCGGGTACGCTCTCCGACCGAGATGGCAGACGACAGCAATCGTGTATTGATTCCGGATATGTCCTTGAGAAGTCGTTTTTCGCGATTTCTCAGTTTGAAATCGACGCCGCGAATCGATTCGACACGCGCCATCTCCAATTCATCCAAAAAAGACCGAGCCTTGGCTTTCTCGAAACACCTAAAAGCCGTTCGGTCGTATCCCTTTAAAGGCTCCCGCGCATGGAGTGAGGCCAGAAGACTTATGAAATGGTGATAGACATCCATTCTGATGTGCGATCCGAAATAGCTGACCTTAAGCTCATCCAGATTGATCCAGGATCGGATGTTCTCGATGATATCGATGGCCTGTTCATATTTTCGGAGCGCTTCCAGGGGTTTATTCCGTTTTTCAAGTACCCGGGCGCATTCATACCCGCTCTCCCAGAGCAATCTCCCCGCTCCGATCTCGGAGGCCCGGACCATCGCCCGCTCGAAACATTCCTGTGCTCCCTTCAAGCGGTCACGACAAACCAAAAGTCTTCCGGTTTCGATCAAGATCATGGCTTCGGCTTCCCGGTCCGAAACCGCTTGAGCCCGGCGCAATCCTTCCCGAAGAAATCCCAATGCCGCGGCCTCATCTTCAAGCTCGGTATAAAGCGATCCGATATGCCCCATAACACGGATTGCGGTCGGATCATTCCCGTTTGATTCGGCAATCGTCAAAGATTCCTTGAAATAATCCAAAGCTTTCCGCAGTTCATCCGGTCCGGAATCGTTTCTGGCCTCGAGCCGATGGGTCAATCCAAGATCGTTGAGCAGAGCAGATACCATGTCCGGATTCTCTTTTCGCTTTACGGTCTCGAGTGCCCGGTTGAAAAAATCCAGGGCCTTTTCGTAACGACCCAGACGCCGGTAGATCGCTCCCATGCTCTGAAGGCAAAGAGAAACATTTCCCATGTTATTTCCCCGCTCCGCCAGCTCCATCACCTGGGTATACAGGTGGAGGGATTTGGAGAAATGATCGTTTCCCTCATGGTAGGATGCCAGGTTCAGGAGACAACGTTCGGTTTCCTTGCGGTGATTCAGGTTCCGTGCGATCTTCAATGCCGCTTCGTTCAGTGCCCCGAACCGCTCGAGATTATCGACATCCCGATGGACTAGGCTCAAGCGGCGGAGGCATTTGAGTTCGTGAGGCCCGCTCTGCATCTCGACCGCCATTCTGAGACTTCTTTCCAAAGCCTCCTTGGCCTGCAGATAATCCCCCTGCCCGACCATTTTGATGCTTTCCGAATACCAGCTGAGAATCCCCAGGGCGATCTGACTCTCACGGAGCGGGTCATCCAAATCCCATTGCCGGGCCAGATTCAATGCCTCGACATAGGAGCGCCGGCTGGCCGGGATATCATCCTCATTCCAATACATCAATCCCATTTTCAGAAGGCTCAAACACTCCCCCGCATGATTCCGGCCGTCACGGGAATATTCTCGGCAGAAGCGGAAGCAGCGAACCGCTTCTCCAAAATCGCCTTGAGACTGATAGTCTTCGCCCTCTCTATAGAATTGAGCGGCCGCGGCATCCCTGAACACGTCTCCATCCGAAAGACCGGCTGCTGCGTGCACCGATACAGAAAGCCCTATGATCACGGCGGCGCACAGCAAAAGCCGGCCGGACCGTAATCCACGTTTCGCAACTTTCCTCTGTAATCGCATTATTTTATGAGAAGCTATCTATTCTGGCCAATTCAGTGCGATAATGCAACGGCTTTTTCCATCCTCCCCGGCAGCTTGAGGATGCCGCCCCGGCCGGATTTCAGGGTCGTGAACACTTCGCAAAACCGAAGGAACGCATACGTTCTCCCGCTCTTTCCGGTATCTTGACAAGCGCTGATTTTCCCCGTAACGTTAATGTGTTTCTGCAATCAACATTCAGGGAAAAAGGCGATGAAACAGATTCAAAAGCTTCTGGTGATATCCGTTATCGCACATATCACCCTGCTCTCCGGGTTCGCGATCGAAACCGGGCGGATTCAGGGACGCGTGATCGAAAAAGGCGGGGAAGGGCTGCCGGGCGTCCGGATAACGGCCGCCGGTCCCCGGCTTCAAGGATCGCGCACCATCCTATCGAGGACCGAAGGACACTTCCATTTTCCGCTGCTCCCGGTCGGCGATTACATCTTGACCTTCGACCTTGAAGGTTTTAATTCCCTGGTCATTCAGAATGTCAAAGTTCGCCTGGGACGAGCCACCACGGTTACGGCGTCCCTGGAAATGAGCGAGCTCGAAAAAGAAATCGTGGTCACGGCTCCGGCTCCTCTGATCGACAGGACTTCCACCGACACGAGCTTCCTTCTGAGCCGGGATGAACTGGACAAGATGCCGGTGCAGAGCCGGACCGTTGTCGATGTCGTCAAGTTCACTCCCGGGGTCACGGGGGTTCGCACGAACACGCGGCGTGGGATCGCTCTCCAGGGCCAGCCCAGTTTTCGCGGAGAAGGGGAAGAAGGCAACAACTGGATCGTCGACGGCCTTTCGATCAGCGGAGTTCGACTCAAAAACTCTGGCCTCAAGCTGAATTATGATTCCATCGAAGAAATCCAGATCATTTCCGATCCGTTCAGCCCCGAGTTCGGTTCCGCTCTGGGAGGGATTATCAATATGGTGACCAGAAGCGGGAGCAATGATTTCTCCGGCCAGTTCTCGCTGGTCTTCATGGACAAGCACCTCCAGTCCGCCCGAAAAGATCAGCTTGCGGTCGTGAGCGAAGCGGATGCTTTCACCAATGCCAATTGGGTGTTCAACCTGGGCGGCCCTATAATCAAGGACCGCTTGTGGTTTTTCCTCTCCAACAATCTCTACAGCATCCGGGAAGAGACTCGGGACAACCGCTTCGATTATCTCGAGATCCCCGGAGGAGAGCGAAAGACGCGCAACAACAATCTTTTCGGTAAGCTGAGTTTTGCGATCCATCCCAACCATCACCTTTCCCTGACCACCATCTTCGACGGCTCCTTCAGCCAGAAAGGCGGCATCGGCATCCCGGAGCTGTATGATCGCAAGAGCTTCTCCGACTTCATCCTTCGCACGAATTACAAGGGGATCCTGAGCCCGACGACTTACATAGAGGCCGGTTTCGGAAGCGTCGTCCGGAATTCTTTGATCGAACCTCTCAGCGGAAACTTGGGACCCGCCCAGTATTACATCGAAGATCTGGGCCGCAGCATCAACAATTCATACGGAAACGTAACCGACGACCAGCAGCGGCTGGATTTCAGCTGCAAGCTTATCAAATATATGGATACGGAAACCTTCGGGCATCATGAATTTAGCATCGGCATGGAATATTATGCTTTTTCCTCCAATTTCGCGGTGGATTTCACGGGCAGGGACGAAGACCTCTTCCCGAACAACGGCTTCGACAGCGGAACGAAATATTATTTCGACAGCCGAAGCGGCGGCAGGGGAACTCCGACCGTTTTCTACGAATACGGCCCCTTCGATTTCGTCAACTCCGCACGGGGCATCGGCCTGTTCTTCAAGGATAAGATCACATGGGGAAGGGTCACCGTAATGGCCGGACTCCGCTCCCAAACCCAGCAGTGCCGGGACAACGATCAGGATGAGTTATGGGCATGGAATCTTAACGATTTCCTCTCACCCCGCCTTTCCATGGCTCTCGACCTCACAGCCGACGGCCGAAATATCATCAAGCTGGGATGGGGAAGATTTTCCGACCCGCTTACCACCATGCCTCTCGGACTGCTCAATCCCGGCTCGGGACTTACCTTCCGCACATACCGATGGGAAGGACCGATCCGACCCGAAACCGCTGATCTGCACGATCCGGCGAACTGGAGCTTTGAAACTCAGCAGGGCACCCAACCGTTCGAAATCGCCGAAGGTTTGAAGCCGAACTTTCTCAACCGTTCGCTTATCGAATATGATCGCAAATTGGGAGACGACTGGGCGGTTAAAATCCGCTACGTCCGCACATCCGCCAAAGACCTGCTTGAGGTTCTGGCCGTCTTCGACCCTGAAACCGATTACAAGTTCCTCTATGACAATTTCGAATACAAACGCCGTCAATACCGTGGGCTCGAAATCGAAGTCAACGGAAAGATCGGCAGCCGGCTCTTTCTCAATGCCTCATACTGTCATTCCACGGCCGAAGGAACCAATCCCGGGCAGGGAGAGACGGGCTCCTGGTCCCAGGAAGAAGGCAGCACGAATCATCTGGGGCTGTTCGGCAACCACATCTACATCCCCGACCGGCCGGAGTTTTCCGAATTGAAGGCCTATGTCGATGAGTCGCTTGGAGGACTGGGCGGCAGGGGGATCGGAGATGAAGGCTGGTACGGCAAGCTCCCCTACTCGGTCGATCACGATTTCAAGCTCAACGGAATCCTGATCGGTCCTTACGGATTGGCTTTTTCAACATCCCTGGAATGGATGTCGGGATATCATTGGGAAAAATTGGGTTATGTCCCCTATTTCGGAGGTTATTACTCTTTTCCGGAAGGGCGAGGGGGCCGGGAAACCCCTCCCCTGCTCTATATCGATCTGGGGATGGAAAAAGAATTCCGGCTTCCTTCGCTGTTCTCCGGGGATCCGACCCTTTTGAGCTTCAGGCTTGAAATCCTCAACATCGCCAACAGCCAGCGTCCCATCTCCTATGTCAAGGAAGACATCCCCATCTTCGGACAGATTTGGGGACGACAGCAGCCCCGGCAGGCCAGGATCTCGGTTAAAATCAAGTTTTAGAAACGAGGGATCCGAATGGATCGGGGATGTGAATCGGAAACGGCGCTATTCCACCGTGACTGATTTTGCCAGGTTCCGGGGCTGGTCCACGTCGGCACCCCTTTTGGCCGCCACATGGTACGCGAAGAGCTGCAGCGGGATGGAAGTCAGAAACGGGGTGAAAAGCGGAATGGTTTCGGGGATGGACAGGACGTCCTCGACTTGGTCCTTTATCGAATCGTTTCCATCGAACGCCACGGCGCAGACCCGCCCGCTTCGGGCTTTGATCTCCGAAATATTGCTCAGGATTTTTTCGTAAACATGATCCCGCGGAATTAGGGCCATCGTGGGCATGCCGTCATCGATGAGAGCGATAGGTCCGTGTTTCATTTCTCCGCCGGGGTAACCCTCCGCATGGATGTAAGAGATCTCCTTCAGTTTAAGAGCCCCTTCCAGCGCGATGGGATAATTCACCCAGCGGCCCAAAAAAAGAAAGTGATTGTATGACATGTACCGGGAAGCGGCGTTTTCAATGGATCCGGCACGCCCGAGGATGATTTCCATTTTGTGAGGCAGCTGCTGCAGGGCGTGTAAAAAAGGCAGACCGACATCCCTATCCAGCGTTCCCTTGATCTGGGCGAGATAAAGCGCGAGCAAGCTCATGGCCGCCATCTGCGAGCAGAAGGTCTTGGTGGCGGCGACGCCGATCTCGGGACCGGCATGAGTCCGCAGAAAGCCCCCGGCCTCGCGCTCGATCGAGGAATTGATAACATTGCAGACGGCCAGGGTGAGAGGGCCATGCTCTCGGACCGCGCGCAGCGCGGCCAGGGTATCGGCGGTTTCTCCCGACTGCGAAACCACCACGACCAGCGACCGTTTGTCCAGGATGAAATCCCGGTAGCGGTATTCCGAAGCATACTCGACATCAACGGGAATCCCGGCAAGACGCTCGATGAAATACTTGCCGACCAATCCGGCGTTATAGGAAGTTCCGCAGGCAATGATCACGAGCCGGCGGATCCCCCGTAAATCATCACGGGGTATTCCGATTTCTTCCAGCCTCACTTCGCCGGAATCCAGGGAAAGGCGGCCCTTGAGCGTATCGCGCATCACATCGGGCTGCTCAAAGATTTCCTTGAGCATAAAATGCTTGAATCCCCGTTTTTCGACCATCAGGGGATTCCAAGCTATCCGCTCCGACGGCTTGTCCAGTGCACGGCCCTCGAAATCGGAGAAACGGACCCTCTTCCTCTCCAGAACCGCCATCTCGCCATCTTTCAGGAACACGATGTCCCGGGTATGGCATAAAAGAGGATTGATATCCGACGAAACATAGTTCTCGTTGTTTCCCAGCCCGATGACAACCGGAGGTCCAAGTTTTGCGACCACGATCTTATCCCGGTCCCGGCTGGAAACGACAGCGAGTGCAAACGCACCCTCCATCTCTGATAAAGCCCGGCGGACCGCCGATTCCAGGTCGCCTTGATCGTGCTTTTCAATCAGATGAGCTATGACTTCGGTATCGGTCTCGGTGATAAACGTATGGCCTTCCCGCTGCAGGTTCTGTTTGAGAATTAGATAGTTTTCGATGATGCCGTTGTGCACCACGACCAGGGTTCCCGAGCAGTCCTGATGAGGATGCGCATTTTCCTCGGAAGGACGTCCATGGGTCGCCCATCGGGTATGGCCGATGCCGTAAGCTCCTTCGATCGGATCCTGTTTAAGGTGATCCTCCAACTGGCTGATCTTGCCCTGAACCCGGCGCAGCTGCAGGCCGTCGGCATTCATAACGGCGATCCCGGCGGAATCATATCCGCGATATTCTAATTTTTTCAGGCCGTCCAGAAGTACGGGAATCACTTTGCGGCGGCCGATATAACCGATGATGCCGCACACTGTTATTTCCTTTTTCTTCGCGCCCAGCCGGCTTTTTCGACCTGACGACTTCGTGAAACCGCCAGCGATTCGGGAGAGACATCTTTGGTGATCGTCGATCCGGCGCCGACATAGGCGTTTTTTCCGATAGTAACCGGAGCCACAAGTTCTGATCCCGATCCGATAAAAACACCGTCTTCGATAACGGTACGATTTTTTCGTCGGCCGTCGTAGTTGCAGGTGATGGTCCCCGCACCGATATTAACCCCCGTCCCTACCTGTGAATCTCCCACGTAGGAAAGGTGTCCCGCTTTCGATCCCCGCCCGAACTCCGTGTTTTTCATCTCCACGAAGTTGCCGATGTGCGCTCGCTCGCGGATCACGGTCCCGGGTCTCAGATGCGCGGAAGGTCCTACGCTCGCATCGCGTTGGATAATGCTCTCTTCGATCGTTGTCGCCGTAAGAATCTTTACCCGCGGCCCTATCCTTGAATCCCGAATGTGAACGGCCGGATAAATCACACAGTCGCGCCCCACCACGGAACCCCCTTCCACGCACACGAAAGGATAAACCGTCGTATCCTTCCCGATACGGACATCGAGATCGATCCATGTCGACCAGGGGTCGTAGAAGGAAACGCCCTTTCGGGAAAGGGCCTGTATCTTTCTTTCTCTCAGCACCTGAACAGCCCGGGCGAGTTCGAAGCGGTCGTTGACACCGACGACTTCATCGCTGTGGGGAGTTCGGAAAAAACCGACTTTCTCTCCCCTCCGAGACATGATTTCCATGATATCCGTAAGATAATATTCTCTTTTGGAGTTCTGATTTGAAATGAGCGGCAGCGCTTTCAGAAGCGGTTCGACCTCGAACACATAGATCCCGACATTGATTTCTTTAAGCCGGCGCTGCTCCGGCGTCGCTTCTTTTTCTTCCACGACCCGGATGCAACCGTCTTCGATCAGGATGCGCCCGAAATCCGTGGGATCATCCAACTCGGCGCTCATAAAAGTCAAGGCATTCCCCTGTTTCTTATGGCGCTTGAGAAGCGGCCGCAGCGTTGCCGGGCGGATCAGGGGGAGATCTCCGTTGATAACCAGAAGCGTTTTTTCCTTATGCCGTTCTAAAGCCGACCGCGCCGCCATCACCGCATGCGCGGTTCCCAGCTGCTCCTCCTGATGGACGAAGTCGATCAAAGGCGAGGCGACGCCCCGCATGACCTCTTCCCTTTGATATCCGACAACGACCAGCACGCGCTCGGGCTGAAGACGAGTAAGAGAATCGATCACGACACCGATCATCGACTTTCCGAGGAGGGGATGCAAAACCTTGATGCGCTCGGATTTGAAACGCGTCCCTTTTCCAGCCGCCAGAAGGAGGGTGATCAGATTTGACGTCATTCCCGGCCCATGATTTCCTTGAAACCGTCGTTTTCGCGGATTGTCTCAAAATCCTCTTCATTCTGAGCCAGAACCTTGAAATAGGGATCTTTTTCAATCGCTTCGACGAGGCGCCCCAGACAGTCCTCTTCATTTCCCATCAAACAATAGGTGTTCGCCATCATATAATCGATTTTTCCCGATTTCGGATCCAACTCCCCGGCCTTGGACAATAATTTCAAGGCTTCTTCATATTCGCCCAAGTTGATCTTGATCACACTGTATTGGTAATAATCGTCGAAGGATTTCAAACGGACTGGTTTTTCGGTTCTGCTGTTTTCGCACAGCTTCACATAGAGATGGACGCGATCGATGAGTTCCTTTTCCTTGGGAAACTTTTCGAGAAACTGCTTCAACAGTTCTTCAGCCTTTTCGTAATCCTTCTTACTGAAGACTTTCATCGCCTGGGAGTAAGCTTCAAGAGCCTTCTCATAATCGGTTTTTTTTGTTTTTTCTTCCGCCACTTTATATCTCCCTAAAATTAATTATCTTGAATTATTCATAAAACGGCCGTTATGCAGATTATATCTCATACATATTCAAAACAGTCGGCCCTTTTTCACTTCCAGGCGAATCGATCTCACGACATCAACCTGATTACCGCTGCCGCAGCCTTGATCCGTGAATAATCCAGACAAAACCACTGTTTCGCAATTTTATCGCAGAACCTAAGGTTTGACAAGTGAAAACTCCCCCCCTCTTCCCTATTGAAGCTGCGGGGATTCATCCATGGTCAGCTCGAATATATCGGGGTGAGCAGCCAGATGCAGGACGGCTTTATGATGAAGCGCATGTCCCGCCTTGTCAGCCTCCACCCGTCCGACCAAAGGATATCCCAGCAGAGATAAATCTCCTATAAGATCGAGGATCTTATGCCTGACGAATTCATCCGGAAAACGCAGCGAACCATTGACGACCCCCTCGTCATCGAGGCCGATTACGTTTTGCAGCCCCGCGCCCCGAGCCAGATTCCGTTCATGCAGCGCCTTGAGCTCACGGACAAAACCGAATGTTCGAGCCGGAGCGACTTCTCGCATAAACGTCTCCTTATCCATGAAAAGCTCTTTTTCCTGGATGCCGATGAGAGGGTGATCGAACTGAATGCGATAAAATATTTCCAGACGAGAAGCCGGCATCATTCGTATGGAAGCCTCGTCTTCATGGAGCGTAAAGGCTTCCCGTATCCTAAGGTGCGGCCGCGCTTGTTCTAAAGACGTCAGTCCGGCATTCCGCAGCGCTTCGATGAAAGGAAGCGCGCTGCCGTCCATAACGGGCACCTCTCCACCGGAGAGCTCGACGACAACGCTGTCGATTTCCATCGCGCTCAATGCGGCCAAAAGATGTTCTACGGTTTGGATCCGGTGTCGCCCGACGAGCAGCGTCGTGCTGTTCCGGGTCTCGACCCTTCCCGGATCCAAACGAAATTCCCGGTGGTTCAGATCGTTTCTGTGAAAGATCACGCATCCCGCATCCGATGGTTTCAGGGTGCAGTCTACGACTTCGCCTGAATGAATCCCAACGCCGGAAAAATACAGGTTATCGGATATGGTATGTTTTTTTCGCATATGCCTTTTTATTCTAAGCGGAACCCGGCACTCAATGCAACTCATCCGCTTGCAGACGCCGGGTTCGACAAGAACCCGCTCCGGCAATCGAAATCCGCCGACTGTTCTGGCTATGCCCTTGGATTCTATGATAGAATTGTTTTATGAAATCCCAATTGGAACAAATCCTGATTCGGGTTCAGAAGGGAGAGATCACCCCGGATGAAGCGCTGGCGTCTCTCAAGGACTACCCCTATCGCGACCTGGAGTTTGCAAAAATCGACCATCACCGCGAAATCCGGCGCGGCTTCCCTGAGATCATATTCGGTCAGGGCAAAACCACCGAACAAATTATTCGTATCGCCAAAGAGATCTTGGAAAAAGGCAGCAGCCTTCTTGTAACCAGGGTAGAGCCCGAAGTATACAACGAGATTAAGATCCATGTTCCATCGGCTTGCTACAACGCGCAGGCCCGTACGATCTTCCTCAAGCAAAACACCCCCCCGCCGGGAAAAGGGATCATCGCCATCGTGACCGCGGGCACTTCGGATATTCCCGTCGCGGAAGAAGCGGCCGTCACCGCCGATCTTTTGGGGAATTCAATCGAAAAAATTTATGACGTCGGAGTCGCCGGGATCCATCGCCTTTTCGGTGAATACGACAAGATAAACCAGGCCCGCGTGATCATCACGGTGGCGGGGATGGAGGGCGCCCTTCCCAGCGTGATCGCCGGGATTACGGACAGCCCCGTCATCGCCGTCCCCACCAGCATCGGTTACGGCGCCCATTTTCAGGGTCTTACACCCCTTCTGGCCATGCTCAATTCATGTCCCGCGGGATTGGCTGTCGTCAATATCGACAATGGTTTCGGCGCCGCCTACATGGCCAGTTTGATCAATCACTTGAAATAGAAAAATCCGTTCCGGTGATTCCTTTATCGGGTTATTCATGAGGGGCGTCCGGGTCTCCGCCACAAATACGATACGAAAAGAACGGATGATTTCCATCAATATAATAAATTAATTTTAAATGACTTAGAATCTTGACAATTCTTGGGACTGAATCTATATTTTATAGATAATTCAGTCGTATACCCCATAATATGGAATTTTCAGAACAGATAAGGCAGACAGCCAGTATTGTAGACATCGCTTCTCAATACACGACGCTGCGCAAGCGCGGCAGCAAACATGTCGGACTCTGCCCGTTTCATTCCGAAAAAACACCTTCCTTTACGGTCGATGAAGAAAAACAACTGTTCCACTGCTTCGGCTGCGGGGCCGGAGGAGATATCTTTACTCTCATCATGGAGAAAGAAGGCCTCACCTTCCCCGAAACCCTTAATTACCTGGCGGAACGATATAATATTCCCCTTCCGGAAAATAAAACGCGATATCCTCAGGCGCGGGACCTCAAGGAGAACCTCTTTAAGATCAGTGAAGCGGCCATGGCCTACTTTAAAAAAAACCTGTTTACGACAGCTGAAGGAAAAAAAGCCCTGGCATACCTGAACAAACGCAAGATATCCGAAACCACCGTCCAGGAGTTGAAAATCGGATATGCGCTCCAATCCTGGGACGGTTTGCTGTCCTTTTTCAGGGAAAAAAAAGTAACTCCGGCCACTCTGGAGAAGGCGGGTCTGGTGATGCCCCGTCAGAAGAAAGAGGGATATTATGATCGCTTTCGGGGGAGGATCATTTTTCCCATTTTCGATCTCAGCGGACGCGTCGTGGGCTTCGGCGGACGCACCATATTCGACGAGCAGCCGAAGTATCTCAATTCGCCGGACACAGCCATTTATTCCAAGGGAAACCTTCTCTACGGACTCAACGTATGCAAGCCGCACATCCGCGAAAAGGGAGAGATCATCCTGGTCGAAGGGTATACCGATTTCCTGTCTCTTTATCAGGCCGGCATCAAGAATGTCGCGGCCTCTTTGGGGACGAGCCTGACTTCCCCCCAGGTTTCATTGGCCAAACGCTTCGTCCCTTCCATCGCGATCGCCTATGATCGCGACAACGCGGGCATCAAGGCCGCCGTCCGCGCGGTTTCGCTCGCGTTCGAACAGAATGTGTCGATCAAGATCGTAACGCTCCCTCCGGATCATGATCCGGACAGTTTCATAAAAGACCACGGAGCCGCATCTCTTCTCGAAAAGATCGAACAGGGCACTCCCGGACTCGAGTTCATTATCGATGCTTTTCTAAAGAACGCGCCTTCCGCCACTCCCGAACAGAAGGCGGCGGCCGCACGCAAGGTCCTGACTGAGATCGTAAAAATATCCGATCCCATCATTCTGAGTGAATATATCAGACAGACGGCGGAATATTTATCCATCGAAGAAAGAACCCTGCGGTCCATGCTCAAACAAAAAACCGAATCCGGGCCTAAATCCGAATCGGTTCCGTTTCTTGCGGCGGAAAAAAGGCTGCTGCAGGTTATGTTTGAAGGAGGGCTCGCCGCCTTCATTTTCACAAATATGATCACGGATGATTACAAGGACCTGCAGAGCGCACCTATATTCCAGGCACTCTCCGCATATTTCTCGGAAAAGAAAACACCCGACATCCATGATCTCAAGCAAAAAATCAGCGCGGATCTCTTCGGACAGTTCATCGCCGCTCTTCAGGAGGAAAGCGATCCTTCCTCAAAGGCAGAAGCGGCGGAATGCATATCCGCGCTCAGACTGTTCGCGCTTGAAAAAAGATCCCGCGCTCTTAAAATAAAGATCGCCCAATTGGAGCGACAGCACAAAAATGAGCAGGTTCTTCCCCTTATCAGGCAGATTCAGGAGATTAAAGCCGAATTATCCACGCTATCTCAACACAATTTTCCTGATTTAAGCTAAAATAGAAGTTACGCTTTGAAAACGATAGGAGTAAATATTGACTGCAGACGGCAAACAACAGAAGAAAGATATACACGAACTCATCTCAAAAGGACGGAAGCAAGGTTATCTGCTCTTCGATGAAATCGATAAAACCTTTGAGGACGAAAGCGATAAGGAAGGTGCATTCGAGAAATTTCTCGGCTCCATGGATGATTACGGCATCAAAATTTTGGACAAACACCGCGAAGCCACTCCCCGGCGGAAAAAAACGGATATCGTTTCTCTGGAAGGACTCGAGCGCACGACGGATCCGGTCAAGCTCTATCTCCGGGAAATGGGAAACATCTCTCTGCTGACAAGGGAAGGCGAGATCGCCATCGCCAAAGAGATCGAGCGTGGTGAACGGTCGATCATAAAAGCTCTTTCCAAGACCCGCCTCGTACTCAATGAGGTTCTTTCCCTCGAAACACGCATGGATGAAGAGGAAGGCGTCTTTGTGGAGATGTTCGATCTCAGTGAAGATGATATCGCGGAAGGAAAGATCGAGGCCAAAAGAAAATCTCTCCTCAGACAGATCCGGAAAATCAGAAATTTAGCTGACGATCTGGGGCAAATGCCCGACAACAAAAAATTCGCTCGGGCTCGAGCCCGCATCATCGTGCAAATGAGCAAGATCATCCAGGATCTCAATATCCGCCCCTCACAACGGGAACGAATTATCGAAGACCTCAGGAACGATCTGAAATCCCTCAATGAATGGGAAGATCAGAGGGAAGAGCTGAAAATCGCCTGCAAGCAGACACGGAGCAAAAAACGGGAAGCCGAATTCCAACTCCAGATTCAGGAGATTAATAAGAACCTCCGTCGGCTTCATAAAGAGCTGGCCCTGGATTCACAGGGCCTTCGCAGGACGCTGCGAACCATTTCAACCGGGAAAAAGATCAGCGACCAGGCCAAGAAAGAGCTGGTCGCCGCTAATCTGCGTTTAGTCGTCTCCATCGCAAAAAAATACAGCAACCGAGGGCTTCAGTTCCTCGATCTTATCCAGGAAGGCAACATGGGTTTGATGAAGGCCGTGGATAAGTTCGAATACCGCCGGGGCTACAAATTTTCTACATACGCCACTTGGTGGATCAGACAAGCGATTACACGAGCGATTGCGGATCAAGCAAGGACCATCCGTATTCCCGTCCACATGATCGAAACAATCAACAAACTCATCCGCGTATCCAGAAGCCTGGTCCAGGAGATAGGAAGGGAACCGACGTGTGAAGAGATCGCTGAAAAAATGGATATGCCGATCCATAAAGTCCGCAAGATCATCAAGATCGCTCAGGAGCCCATCTCTCTGGAAACACCTATCGGCGAAGAAGAAGACAGTCATCTCGGTGATTTCATCGAAGACAAGATCATCCCCTCCCCCCCCGATACCATCATCCACATCAATCTGCGTGAACAAATCGAAGAAGCTCTCAAAACGCTGACAGAACGCGAGGCGAAAGTACTGAAGATGAGATTCGGCTTGGGCGATGGAAACGAACATACGCTGGAGGAAGTTGGACAGCAGTTCAAGGTCACTCGAGAGCGTATTCGTCAGATCGAAGCCAAAGCCCTGCGAAAACTCAAACACCCCAGCCGCAGCCGTAAACTAAAATCATTTACAAACGGCGAGTAGCATCTGCTTTCTTTTTACCGCCACCGCAATTCCCCTGGATATCCCTCGGTTGCAATTGACTTGAAACGGTAGATTTGCTATAAACAGGAAGCAGGGCCTATAGCTCAGCGGTAGAGCCACCGGCTCATAACCGGCAGGTCCCAGGTTCGAATCCTGGTAGGCCCATATTTTCGTTGAGAGAACAATGTGGATATTGACTTTAAAAAACTGATTCAACTTCAATCACTAGATGCGCAAATAATCAAACTTTCTTTTTCGCTCGACAACATTCCCCACCAGCTTAAGGAAATCGACGAAGAGATCGAACGGCTGGAAAAAGCGGTTGAGAAAACCAAAGATAAGTTGGCCCAAAATCAGAAGGCCCGTCGAGGACTCGAGGCCGAAATCCAGGATATCCAATCGGAGATCATGAAACTGCAGCGCCAATTAAACGACGTCAAAACTAATTTGGAATACAGTTCCCTCCTTAAAAAAATTGATAACTCAAAGCAGAAAAAAGATATCCTCGAAGAAGACGAAATCGGCAAGCTTCTCCAGGCCGATGAGATCAGCGCCGAAATCCAATCCGCAGTCAAAAAAGCAGCTTTGGAAAAAGACGAATTTCAGATAAGAAAGAATGCACTCAAAGCGGAACAGGTTGAGATGGAAAACCGGCGAAAAGAACTGATGCAGGATAAAGCCGCCTTGATACCGCTTCTTCCTTCCGAACAAGTCAATCTGTATGAAAAGATTTATAAGAGGATGAACGGGATCGCCCTGTCTCCGGTGACGGACGATTTCTGCTCCATGTGTCAGATCAGAGTCCGGCCGCAGGTTTTGAACGAATTGAAGGCCGAAAATAAAATCATCATATGTGAGAACTGCGGGCGAATCCTGTATTGGGCCCAAGAAGACGATCGGCAGGAATCCACCGTTTAGATTATCGTTCCGCGGCTGCTTTTCTTCTTCAACCGAACACCTTATTCTGAAAAGTTCGTTTTCACTCTATCTCATCCGAAAAATGGGCGGTGTTGTTCCGGTAAAGAGCTTCTATTTCTTTCCGGTATTTTTCTTCCACTATGTTGCGTTTGATCTTGAGCGAAGGCGTCATTTCCCCTTTCTCGATCTCGAAATCCCTATCGAGGATAAAGATCTTTTTCACCTTTTCGTAGGGGGACAATCCACTCGTGGAGAGAGCGATTTCACTTTTAAGGAATTTTTGAATCTCGTCTTTTCCGACCAGCTGGGTATCGCTTTCAAATTCGATATTATGTTCGCTTGCATACTGTCTCAGTTTTTCCATTTCCGGAACGATGAGAGCGGCGATATACTTGCGTTTATCCCCAAGGACAACGGCATTTGCGATATAAGGATTCATCTTGAGAATATTTTCAATCGGCTGGGGAGCGACGTTTTTTCCTCCGGCGGTGACGATCAGATCCTTCTTGCGGTCGGTGATAACCAGCATGCCGTCTTCATCCAGATGACCGATATCGCCCGTAAGAAACCATCCGTCTTCGAAAACATCCGCGGTTTCCTGTTCTTTTTTGTAATAGCCCTTCATGACATTGGGGCCCTTGGCCATGATCTCCCCGTCTTCGGCGATCTTCACTTCCACCTCGGGGATAGGGCGACCGACGGTTCCGAATTTCAAATGCTCGAAAGTATTGACGGCGATAACAGGAGACGTTTCCGTCAATCCATAGCCTTCCATGATCACCAGGCCCATGGCGTAGAAGAACTCCGCGATATCCCTGGATAGTGCGGCTCCTCCGGAAACGAAGAAGCGAATACGTCCGCCTGTCTGCCCGATAACCTTGCTGAAAACCAGCTTATGCGCGATCTTGCGCTTCAGACCGAGCAGCGGGGGGATGTTCTTTTTCTGTATTTTTCTCTCGCCGTAAGCTTTTCCCACTTTCAACGCCCAGAAAAATATCTTTCGTTTGGTTCCGGAACTGGTGAGAACGTTGTCCATGACTTTTGAATAGATCTTCTCGAACACACGAGGGACGCTCACCATGATATGCGGCCGGATTTCCTTTAAGTTGGCGGCGATGGTGCCCACGTTTTCCGCATAAGCGACGGAACACCCCCGATAGAGATAGGCCAGCGTCACCATGCGTTCCAGGACGTGGGAAAGCGGAAGAAACGACAGGACCGTATCCGTTTCGGAAAAACGCAACAGTTCGGCGCTGGTTTTGACATTGCTGATAAAATTGGCTTGTGTCAGGATGACGCCCTTGGGGATTCCGGTCGTACCGGAAGTGTAGATGATGGTGGCGATATCGTCGGGAGAGATTTTCGAGGCCTCGGTCTCGAACGCACCCGGCTGTTTCTCCGCACGCACCTTCCCTTTGGCGAGAACTTCATCGACCGTCAATACGCCTTCCGGCGCCGTCGGTTTCAAGAGGATGAAATGCTCAACCTTCGAAAGCTCTCCCTTCACGGATTCGATCTTTCGCCACAGAGAGGGATCGGAGCAAACCACAATCCTGGCATCGGAATCGTCTATGATATATTTAACCTGTTCAGGAACCAGCGAAGTGTAGATGGGGACCGTAATGCCCCCCAGGCTCATGTTGGCCAAATCGCTCATCACCCAGAGAGGACCATTTTCAGCCAGGATAACCATCTTATCGCCGACCTTCATGCCCAGGTCCTTGAGCCCGAGGGCAAAGTGCTTCACTTTGATTCCGAAGTCTTCGGTTGAAATGGGGAGGTACTGCTTCGCCTCTTTATAGAGAAAAAGGTCATCCTTGGGAAATTCTTTGATTGTATTTAAAAACAGCTGTCCGACCGTATTTACCATATCATTCTCCTTATCATCGAGTTGGGTCAATTCTATTTAGAAAGAGAGCGGAGTGTCAAGAAAAATGCGTGCGGCGGACATAGACATTCCGTTGCCCTCCAATGGATATTCTCACCGGATGATAAGAACGATTTCCTGAAAGCCGCTTTCTAAAACCGAAGAAGAGAACCGGCCTTCTGCATCCTTCCAGGTATCATCTATCAGCTCTCCTGCACCTTGGCAATCGAGACCACACAATCCGGAGAGGCCAGATTGATGATCTTGACTCCGGAAGTAGCTCTTCCGATCGCCCGGACTTTTTCCGATTTGATACGAATGACTTTCCCATTCTTCGTGATCAGAAGCAGATCATCCTGTGAAATTCCCACGATACCGATAGCGGGGCCGATCTTCTCATTGATCTTGAGGTTGATCACACCCTGCCCCCCGCGGTGACGCAGAGGATACATGGAGGATTCCGTCTTCTTTCCGTAACCGTTTTCGCTGGCGGTAAAGATATATTTTTCTTCTTCGCCGAGGACCACGACCCCGATGATTTGATCTTTACGGCTGAGTTTCATGGCCTTGACGCCGGCGGCCTGGCGTCCCATTGGACGAACTTCGGATTCGTTGAATTTGATGGCCTTCCCGAGCCTGGTGCCGATGATGATGTCCATGCTGCCGTTTGTCAATTTCGCGGTTATCAGTTCGGAACCCGGATTCAGGGTGATCGCAATGATCCCACCTTTCCGGATATGCCGAAAATCACTCAAACGTGTTTTTTTCATCCTTCCATCGGATGTAAGCATCAAGACGAAAAGGTCTTCCGGAAATTCCTTGACGGCCACGATCGATTTGACCTTCTCGTCGGGAGCAAAATCCACCAGGTTTCGGATGGATTTGCCGCGACTGGCCACATCCACGTCCGGGATGTACATCGCCTTCAACCAGTAGAGATGCCCCTTGTCGGTAAAGACGAGCAGGTAGCTGTGAGTGGAACATATGAAAAGATGTTGAACCACGTCTTCAGCCTTCATGTCAATGCCTCTCCTTCCCTTGCCGCCACGGCTCTGGAAGTGATAACTGCTGAGAGAGGTCCGTTTGATATAGCCCGAAGCCGTATACGTAACGGCGACATCTTCTTCCTTGATCAAATCTTCGGGCCTGATTTCGGATATGCTTTCCTTGATGATTTCCGTGCGCCGATCATCGTCGTATTCTTTTTTCACTTGTTTCAGCTCATCGACAATGATGTCCTGGATCATTTTTTCGCTGCTAAGGATCTGCTTCAATTTTTTGATCAATGCGAGCAGATCCCGGTATTCTGTCTGGATCTTTTCGCGTTCGAGCTGAGTCAGCTTCTGAAGCTGCAGGTCCAGGATCGCCTGGGCCTGGATCTTTGTGAGCTCAAAGTTGATAATCAATCCCTTTCTGGCCTGTTCGACGCTGCGGGAACCGCGGATCAGAGCGATAATGGCGTCCAGATTATCCAAGGCGATCGTCAAGCCCTCCAGGATATGGGCACGCAGTTCGGCTTTTTTCAGTTCAAAACGCGTTCTTCTGCGCACGACATCCTGACGGTGGGAAATAAAATAGCGCATCATGTCGAGAAGGCCGAGCGTTTTCGGCTGTTTTTCCACGATCGCCAGCATGATGATGCCGAAAGAGGTCTGCAGTTGGGTATGTTTATAGAGATTGTTCAGAACGACTTCGGGAAATTCACCGCGCTTGATCTCGATCACCGCCCGCATTCCTTCACGGTCCGATTCATCCCGGATATCGGCGATACCCAGGATTTTTTTCTGATTGACAAGCCGGGCGGTGTTTTCCAACAAACGCGCTTTATTGACCTGATAAGGGATTTCCGTGATCACGATCCGATCCCGCTCCCCCTTGCCGCCACGCTCGATAGTGGCCTTGGCGCGAAGGTTGATGACGCCGCGTCCGTTGGCATACGCGCTCTTGATGCCGTCAAGCCCAAAGATATATCCCCCGGTAGGAAAATCCGGGCCCGGTACGAATTCCATGATCTTTTCGAGACTGGCGTTGGGATGCCGTATAAGATGGATGATGCCGTTGGTGATCTCACCCAAGTTATGAGGCGGAATGTTACTGGCCATGCCGACGGCGATACCGGATCCCCCATTGACCAAAAGGTTGGGATATTTCGCCGGAAAGACCTCGGGAACCTTCAGGCTTTCATCGTAATTGGGAACGAAATTGACGGTGTCCTTTTCCAGATCGGCCAGGAGTTCATGCGCCAGCTTCTTCATCCGGATTTCGGTATATCTCATAGCGGCGGCCGGATCGCCGTCGATAGAACCGAAATTTCCCTGCCCATCCACCAGCGGATAGCGGAGGCTGAAGTCTTGGGCCATCCTGACGATGGTGTCGTACACCGCGCTGTCACCGTGCGGATGATACTTACCGATGACATCTCCGACAATTCGCGCCGATTTCTTGTAGGGCTTGTTCCAACTGTTGCTGAGCTCGTGCATCGCAAACAGGGTTCTCCGGTGAACCGGTTTCAATCCGTCCTTGATATCAGGGATGGCCCGACCGATGATAACGCTCATGGCGTAGTCGAGATAGGAGCGCTTCATCTCGGATTCGATACTTACTTCAAACTGCTTTCCGCTCATCTTTTCTCCCTTCCTATGAGGTGCAACTGGGCAGCTGTTCTAGATGTCAAGATTCTGAGCCTCCAGAGCATTTTCCATAATGAAGTTTTTCCTCGGTTCTACTTCATCCCCCATCAGGATGGAAAAAACCGTATCCGTTTCGACGGCATCCTTAATGGACACCTGCAGCAATGTCCGGTTCTCCGGATCCATTGTGGTTTCCCAGAGCTGTTTGGGGGTCATTTCCCCCAAACCTTTATATCGCTGGACGACAATGCCTTTTCGGCCTTTGTCATGCAGATATTCCAACAGCTTGGATTCATTCTCCACTTTGACCGTTTCGCCTTTGCTGACGACCTGAAAAGGAGCTTTAATGCCTTCCAGATCCCGGTAAATCTTATAGAGCTTGAGATAGCGCGGAGACGTCACCAATCCCCAGCCGACGGTCGAAGTATAGCTCATCCCATTTACCCGAAAAACGACGGACAGCTCGAAAGTACCATGCTCTTCATCCTTATTCAGATTCGATTCGATCTCATGCTTTGCAAGGTACTGGTTGATCTTATCCATTCTGTTCTGCTGGCGAAGGATATCCGGCCCCTCCACGTTATGCTTGATCAACATATCTATCAGGAAAAAGGGAAAGTTTCGTCTTTCCAGGGCTTGAATGATATTCCGCTTGGCCATGATTTTTTTGAGGTATTTCGCGAACGCTTCTCCCTGGATGAGGTTTTTTTGGCGATAGGGCTTGAGAGAGAAGTCTTCGGATATCTTATTGATCATATATTTTTCGTATTCCCGCTCGTCTCCGACATAGAAAGACGATTTGCCGCGGGAGATCTTGTACAGCGGAGGCTGGGCGAGATAGAGATGCCCCCTCTCGATCAGCTGCGGCATCTGACGAAAGAAAAATGTCATCAGAAGCGTATTGATATGAGAACCGTCCACATCCGCATCCGTCATAAGGACGATTTTGTGGTAGCGGAGCTTATCCAAATTGAAATCCGAACCTTCCACCCCGGTTCCGAGAGCGGAGATCATGTATCCGATCTCCTGGCTTTTCAATATTTTATCGAATCGGGCTTTCTCTACATTGAGGATTTTTCCTCTCAAAGGCAAGATTGCCTGAAAACGCCGATCGCGGGCTTGTTTGGCCGAGCCGCCGGCCGAATCCCCCTCGACCAGGAAAAGTTCACTCTGCGAAGCATCACGCTCCTGACAATCCGCGAGTTTGCCGGGCAGCGAAGTCGATTCCAGAACCCCTTTGCGCCGAGCCAGCTCCCGCGCTTTCCTGGCCGCATCCCGGGCACGGGCCGCGTCCAGAATCTTCGTGATGAGTTTTTTAGTCACCGAGGGGTGTTCTTCGAAATAGATGGAGAGCTGTTCATTGACCATGGATTCGACCATCCCCTTGACTTCGCTGTTGCCGAGCTTGGTCTTGGTCTGACCTTCAAATTGGGGATTCTGCAGCTTCAGGCTGATAACGGCGCATAATCCCTCTCGGGTATCGTCGCCGCTGAGGTTCTGCTTCAGGTCCTTGCACAAATTGTTGGCATTGGCGTAGTTGTTGATGGAGCGGGTCAAACCCGCTTTGAATCCGATGAGATGCGTCCCCCCCTCGGTGGTGTTGATGTTGTTGACGAATGAGAAGAGCGTTTCCGAATAACCGGTATTGTATTGGAGTGCGACCTCTATTTCCATGTCTTCTTTCTTGCTGTCGAAATAGATTGTTTTCGGATTCAACGGGGCTTTATTCCGATTGAGATACTGCACGAATTCTCTTATCCCCCCTTTATACTGAAACTCATGCAGATGGTCGTTCCTCTCGTCAAATATCGAGATTTTCAGCCCCTGGTTAAGGAAGGAGAGTTCCCGCATGCGGGTGGCAAGCGTTTCAAAACTGAATTCGAGTTCGCTGAAAATAGCCGGATCCGGTCTGAATGTCGTCTTCGTCCCGGTTTTCTTGGTTTTCCCGATCTTTTCCAATTTAGTGACCGGTCTTCCGTGCTCATAGGACTGGACGTAAACCCCGCCGTCGCGCTTGATTTCCAGGTCCACTTTCTCAGAAAGAGCGTTGACGACAGAAACACCGACACCGTGCAAACCGCCTGAAACCTGATAGGTTTTGGCGTCGAACTTCCCGCCGGCATGAAGGGTCGTCATGACCAGCTCCGCCGCGGGTTTGCGCTCCTTCTTGTGCATTTCGACCGGGATCCCGCGACCGTCATCGATCACCGTGACGCTGCTGTCTTCGTGAATAATGATATCGATCTTGGTGCAATGACCCGCCAGCGCTTCATCGATGCTGTTATCGACGACTTCGTAAACCAAGTGATGAAGACCTTCTGTTCCCGTGCTTCCGATATACATGGCCGGGCGCTTGCGAACCGCCTCCAATCCCTTAAGAACTTTTATGCTTGAGGCTGTATATTTGTTGTCTGTCATGGTCCTATTTTTCAGGAAAAAAGAAGGCTATGCGGGAAGGATTTTCACATAACCCGAAACACATCTTTTCCAGAGGAAATTATATCGTATTTCAAGATATTTTGCAAAGCAAATCACCAAATAATTTCAGCAAAATGAACCACCGAAACGGCAGCTTGAAACATGTGGAATAAAGGCTTTTCGGATTTGCGCCGGGCTGTGAAAACAGCTCCTGTATTTCATTCCGATTTTCATCGGAGCGGGAGGCCCTCGCACCCCTCAACGGCATTTCAATATAAAAGCAAACTCCAAGTTTTGCGTTCGGTGCAAATACGAGCTGAACGCCCGCCATCGTTTATACCGGGCGCTTCGGATTCAACTGCGCTTCTCTCCCGGAACAGGAGTATGAAAAACGGAATGTCTTCTCGAAATTGGGACACATCGTCCATCTTCCGAAAATACTAAAGGAAAAAAATGGCCCCCCCTTATTTGCATGACCAGGGCCTCACCTTTGATATCCGAAATAAAGATAAATCCGCCCACCGGAACATGTCAACCGCGAACGGGCGAATACTCCCTTTTTGTCCTATTATGTCGCATAATACCGCTTTGGAGGGGTCGTCTCTATCGAAATTAGGGATAAACCGGATCCAAGCACAGGACTGAATCCAAGCCCCGCGAGCCGTTCTTCAGGGTGTATCTTTTCCGTGAGTCTCCAGGAAACCGCTAAGGATAGAATCGGCACATAAGAAGCTTTACTCCTTCAGGGTTTATGTTTATAATGAGTCCGCATTATTCGGGGCGTAGCGCAGTCCGGTTAGCGCACAGCGTTCGGGACGCTGGGGTCGTGGGTTCGAATCCCACCGCCCCGATTCTAATGCCGAAATATATTGAAATCCGGACATACCTTTTTCGGATCATGCCGTCCGAGGATTTCCAGTTCATATTTCAGTCCCCGTTATCATGCGGCCGCTCAATCCAGAATGTCCAGCACATACTCGGTATTTCCCAATCCTATTTTCTTCCCATGTTCGAGTTGGACGCGCCAATCGACATGGTTTAGGTCTCGCAGCAGATTCCGACCGCTTTTTTCATGGACGAGATCGACGGAGGCTTGATCCACGGCCACCGGATCAACGGAAGCAAGAATCCCGATATCTTCCACGATCGCGGGAGCTTCCTTGCACATGCAGTCGCAATCTTTTGTCATTTTGATCAGAAAATTCAAGCACACGATTTTTTTTGGAAACAAGGAAACGACCGAATAGGCATATTCCGCCATTTTTTCCTGGATGCGATCTTTATCAGCGTCCCACGGAATTTTGACCGCTCCGGCCGGACACACCACCAGACACTCACCGCAGCCGATGCATTTCCGGTTGTCGATATACGCTTTCCCTTCCCGCTCGATGATGGCGTTTTCCGGGCAGTAATCAAAGCACGTCCCGCAATTTCGGCATTTCTTCGGATTGATTTTTGGAGAGACATCGGCATGCTGCTCCAGCTTTCCCGCACGGGAAGCACAGCCCATTCCGAGGTTTTTTACGGCAGCCCCGAATCCGGTGAGAGCATGCCCCGTGAAATGACTGAGACATACCAGCATGTTCGTATTTACGAAGGCGGCGGCGATCTTGGCCTGTTTGATCCGGGGTAGATCCACGGAGATCTCTTCGCTGTCTCTGCCGATCAAACCATCCGCAATAATGCAGGGTATCCCCAGAGCTTGCGGGGAAAATCCATGCCGATAAGCCAGATCCAGGTGATCAACGGCGTTGGAGCGACAACCCACATAAAGCGTATTGCTGTCCGATATATACACCCTGTCTGATTTCCGTTTCAGATGAGCGATCATGTCCATAAGCCAGACCGGTTTGATGTGCCCCCGATTCCCCTTTTCGCCGAAATGGATCTTGAGTCCGATGAAATCTCCGGGTGCGATCGCTTCATGCAGTCCTAACTTCGCAAGAGCTCTCGCTGCTTTTCGGGAGATGGATTCTTGGGATTCACGGCCCGATGCCGGGATCAGAAAAACTTGACTCTTCATTTGCATCTCCTCAATCGGCTTCCAGGATATTTTTCGCCGCCCGAATCCCGGTTCCGGCCTCGAATCGGTATCCCAGGACCTTCAGGCTGTCCTCCAAAGCCTCCAGAGCATAATATATTTGAGAGAACGAGAGGTTTCCCATATGCCCCATCCGAAATACTTTGTCCGCCAGATCCCCCAATCCCCCCGCCACCACGATTCCTCGTTTGAGCAGTTCGCCGCGCAGGGATTTACCGCCGATACCGGATGGGGAAAAAACCACCGAGAGGGTTTCCGCTAAAAACGCATCCCGGGTCAAATACGTGAAACCCAAGCGCTCGAAAGCCGCGCGGATCGCCTTCGCGGCCGTTTTGTGGCGTTGGTATCTCGCTTCCAATCCCTCTTCCAGGATAAGTCGCGCTCCTTCCGCAAAGGCGCGGATCTCATTGACGCACGGCGTCGAAAAATACCGTGAAGGATCCTGCATGATCGGCAACCAGCGCATCAGATCCGCATAGTATGCCGGCACCGTTCCCATGCGCCGGCGCTTGTCGAGAGCCTTCTCGGAGAGAACCAGCACGGCCAAACCCGGGGGAACCCCAAAACACTTCTGGGCGGCCGTGAAGATCACATCGATGCCCCATCCGTCCATGTCTTCTTCGATCCCACCCGTGGCGCAAACTCCATCGACGATAAAAAACGTATCCCTTCCCTTAATCACCCGCGCATAATCTTTTATGGGCGCGCAGGCTCCGGTTGCGGTATCCACGTGAGTGGCAACAACCGCGGCATAATTCCCCTTATCCATCTTTTTTTCCAACTCAAAGGGCATAACGGCTTCACCCCTGGGGCTTTCCAGAATCTCACACGTCAATCCAAAGCTACGGGCGATCTCCCGCATGCGCCGGCCGAAATATCCCTGAGAGAGAACAAGGATCTTCTCTCCCGGCCCCACGGTATTGACCAAAGCCATCTCCATCGCCAGGGTTCCCGCACCGGAGATAAGGAAGGCCTGTCCCCGGGCGCAGTTTACGATCTTTTTCAGGTCAATCAGAGCCTGCTTGAACTCTTCGATAAAAACCGGGCTGACATGCGAAACCGTCGGCAGGGATAAGCTGTTGATGATTCGAGGGTGGACGGGCGTCGGGCCCGGTATCAGCAGTAATTGTTCTCTCGGCATCTTTGCCTCTCTTCAAGGATTTGTCTTATTCATTCTATCGATTATATTCTGTTGCTCACACGTTTTCAAATTCGGATCCACGCCGAAAAGCCGCCTTTTTCGTCTCATGGAACCCAAATCCGATCTAGCAGCCCAAGTGTTTTCTCAACTCCGCTACGGAGGAAAAGATCTCCGCCTCACTCCCGATGAATTCATCACGATCGGCATTCAGAATAAAGATCCGGGAAATTTCCGCCTCGCTCGCGGCTTTGATATCAAACCAGGAATCCCCTACGGCACAGCATTCCCGGGGAGACAGGTTCATCTTTTTCATGGCCGCAATCAAAGGGGCTCCCGACGGCTTCCATAAACCGCATTCCCGGCTGAGAACGACATCGAAGCAGAGCTTGAACTTATGCAGCAAATAATCCACATTCTTACGGGAATTATTGGTGACCAAGGCTGTTTTTCCGCCCCGGTTCTTGAGGCTGGAAAGAAATTCGGGAATCCCGGGCATAATCTCGGCGCGGAGCGTCGCCGTTCGCTCGAATTCCTCAAGCCGGCGGCGCTTCATGGATTTTTCCGGTTCATCCAGGCTTTCGATATAAGACAAGATAGGTGTTCCACCGGTGTGCAATTCCTGCTTGATCTTTTTCCAATCATAAGGCACGTCGACGACGGTACCATCCATATCGAAGAGAAATCCTTTTATCTCCAATCGAACTCCTTGTCATCCTGAAAATTGAATTTTTTATCATAGCTTATATGATGTTCGAGTACAAATGAATCCGGCATATGACACCCACAGCTTCCTTAATTGGTATTGCCATAATGAACTTTTTTTTGCTATAATTTTTTTGATTTCGAGCAAATCAATTGAAGGGAGAAGAGTAAATGGGTAAGTTTTTGGCTATCCTCGGTGGGTTGATCATGATGGCCCTGGGTGTTTATCTGGTCGTCTTTGTATGGTGGCGGGAGTTTTATGAGCTCATTTTCGGTATTATCCCGCCGATTCTCTTTTTCAGCGGCCTCATCGCATTCATCGCGGGCATCAGCGGTCTCAAGGACACGAAGAGGATCAAGAAGCTGGAAGAGGAAGAAGAAAAAGAAACTCATGAAGTCGATATCCCGGCGGAGTGAAATCCTCTCCGCCCGGATTTCAACCATCTGCGCCTAAACGAATGAACAAGTTTTTCCGCCCGGTTCCCCGGGAATTCATGGGTCTTTAAAGTTTGTGATTTTCTTGAAGTATGCTATTATTTTTTTGTGGGCCAGCTGATCATCTCTCTTTTTATCGCCATACCTTTATTCCTCACCGACACTCCCCAAACAATCGAAAAAGCTTTCCTTCAGAATAATCCCAAACTTCTCATCTCCCTGTTTTCCACACGCAATCGCGTGAGCATATCATTGCCTGCTCCCTTGGTTTTTTCCGATCAACTCTCCGCCCAACAGACGTATTTCTTGTTGAAGGATATTTTTTCAACATATTCCACCTTCGAATTTTATTCCGAGCCGGCGCCTTCCGCCGTATCTGAAAAGACCATGATTCTCAGGGCCCGGTGGTCCTTTCGACATAAACGCAATAAAGATCAATATGTGTTCCACGTTTTTTTCCTGCTCGTCCCGGAAGAACACAACCGGGATATGAATCCGAGTCCACAATGGAAAATCACAGAGATCAAAGCTCAGACGCTCTAATCGAGCCCCTCCCCGGGAAGCGGAACCGCCTTATGACAGGAGTCATGATCTCCGCGGGTCTATCCCTCATTTTTTTCCTCTTCGCACTCATCCTCCCTATGCTGGTTTCATCCGGCGGCTATCAAAAAAGCCTGCACCAGCTGCGCAAAAAATCCCAGGCCGCAAAAAACGCCTTTCATCAAATCCAGGAAGATTTCGAGTATAAATATCAGCTGCTGGATGTGGAGTCTTTTCCGACGGAGCAAAGTGAAATATTTTCCCGCATGAAGAAAGCACCGCTGGATCCGGATGCGGAAGGCATCGGATACACGGATGCCGGCGGACAGCTTCTTATCTGGTTGGGAAACGTTATCGATCTGGAAAATGTTTTTTTCGCCGATTCCCGAAGCCGGCTCTTTGAAGAGCAAACAAGTCCCCTGTTGATCAGGCATAAGGCCTCGGTGCATTTCATCTCCTACAGAAAACTCGATTCCGGCGCATACATCGTTCTTTTTCGACGGCTGGCATTTCTCCCACGGTTTCGTTCACCATATCTGCAGAACTCTCATTTCCTCCCCTCCAAAATCATGAGAAACGGCCATCTCGACTACTGGGATTTTCGCGAAGACGTCTCCGGATTCGAAAAAATATTCACAAAACACGATGATTCCTATATCGGACAGCCTCGCTTGCAGGGAGAAGTTCAGACCTTGTTTTTCCCTCTGCGCGATGTACACGATCGTATCGTCGCCACGGTAACCCTGAGTTCCCCCTCTCTGTCCGCCCGAACCTCACAGCGCAGGGATGCGGCCTTGCTTATGGGATACCTTTTTCTCATCGCCGCATTGGTTTTGCTGATTATTGTTTTCATGTCCTCGCGTCTTTTTCGAGAGAATTCAGCCAAAGCCTGTATTTTGATCGTCATGCTCCTGATCGGACTGAGAGCTCTCTTTTTCCCATTGAGCAAGCTGATCTGGGTCCACCATCTGTCCATATTTTCCCCCACGAAAGCAGGCTTTCTTTCCCTCGGCGGGCTGACGAAGTCTCCGGCCGATATCTTCCTCTCCGCGCTTTTCCTTTTATTGGCCGTCGGCTTTTTATTCCGCTATATTAACCATGCCGCCGCATCCAAAATCTTTCTCCCCTCCCTGGGAAAGGCCTTAATTTTCCAAGCCTCTGCAATTCTGCTGGCTTTGGGTCTAACGGATTGCGTGCGAATTTTTATCGATAAGATCGTTCATCACGCCAACTTGAACCTATTGTCTTTTTCTTTCGAACCTTCTTTTTTGTTTTTGCACGCCTCCATTCTATTCGCAACATTGGTTGCCTTCATGCTCGGTTTTCTGGGTGTCAAAACCGCATCACGCTGGGCTCCCCGACGTTTCCCCGTCCCCCTGCTGCTGCTCATATCCTCCGGCGTATTTTTCCTTCTTTTCCTGCCGGATCATGTACCCAAACCGCTTTATCTTGCTCAACTGGGGATCACGGCCGTCGTCTTGATATCAGGTCTTTTTCCAGAATGGACATCCAAAAAACGAACTGTTTTTTCGATATTCACACTGATGATAATATTCATAACGATGTCTTTGCACTCATCCGCGGAGGCAAAGAAACGCTCTCTTCTAAGCAATTCGCTGAAAACCATCATCCTCAGCCAGGAAGATTGGGGGAAATTCCTGTTGGAGCAATCCCTGATGGAAATAGATAATTCCAGCGATATGATCACCCGTTTCATCGCGGAATCCGAGCCCGCCGATCTTGCTCAAGCACTTTGGGGGCGGACATGGCTCGCTCGGTTCAACTGGTATTCGAGTCTCGAATTTCTCTCCCCGGACAAAGTCGTTCTGACCCGGTTCTCATTGAATATCCCCGATTTTTATAGAGTGGATGTCGATTTCCCGGAAACCGAGGAATGGGTCATTTTTTCCCAGAGCATTCCCGCCATGGGCACCGAAAAGAATTTTCTCATCGCGTATAAAGACTGGATGTTCGACAACGTCCCGGTCGGACGGATGGTCATCTGTATCAACATCGATTACGACATGCTTCCTTTCCTTTATTCAGCCAATCCATACTTTGAATCCATGCGAACGGCATCGCTTCCCTCTTTGAATCAATTCGATCTGGGGGTTGCCGTATACGACCTTGACGGAAAACTCATTTTCAATCCGGACAACACTTCCTCCGGTATTCCCAAAACCGTTTTAGAGACGCTGCTTTCCGATCATGATATCCGGTGGGGAGAATTTTCGGAGCGCAGGAAAAACTTCTCCTGTCTGTACATTCGGCATCATGATCGGATTTATGCTTTGTTTTATCCTCAAAACAATTTGATCGGGACATCCATCGAGTTTTTGAAGATCTTTTGTCTCTACGGCGTCTTTTTTCTAATCATCGTGATGCTGTTTCTGATCCTCAACCGGAAAAGCCGACTTAAAAATCCTCTTTGGTCATTCGCCAATCGACTCTATCTTGCCTTCATCATTATCGCCGTCGTCCCGCTGCTGCTGTTTACCTTTTCCTCACGTAATTTTTTTGCCCAGATGTTCTCCCGGCAAATCACCGACAAAGCGGAATCTCAAGCCGAATTCACACAGCGGGTGATGGAAGATTTCATGTTCCTTCAGCAGGAAGATCAGGTATCCTTAACGCTGCCGCCGGACACCATCGTATCCTGGATAAGCTCCACTATTTCCAACGATGTGAACCTGTTTGGAGAAGGGCGATTGATCTCTTCGAGCCGCCGCGAATTCTTCGATAACGGTCTGCTGTCGGAACTGATCGATGGAGAGATCTTTTATAAAATCCAGTTTGAAAACAGCCTTTTCTATACACAAACCCAAAACATCGGAGATTATTCCTTCCACACGCTCACCATTCCATTCTTTCTCGACGATTCCCTCTTTCTCATCTCCCTTCCCTTTCCATTGGAGGAACAGGAACTTTCACAGGCCCTGGAAGAGCTGATCGATTTCCTTTTCCTGATAACCGTTCTTTTCTTCATCGCCGTGCTGCTCCTCGCCCGCGGGATCGGGGATATGCTGGTGACGCCGATCAAAAACCTGCTTTTGGGAACCAAGGAAGTCGGTCTTGGAAACCTTGAAATTTCCATTCCTTATCCTCACAATGATGAGATGAGGACCCTGATCGAGGGCTTCAACACCATGGTCAAAAACCTCAAGCGCCATCAACAGGATATGGCGGACCTGAATAAAAAAACGGCCTGGGCGGAAATGGCACGGAAGGTCGCACATGAAGTAAAAAATCCCCTCACTCCCATACAGCTGTCCGCGGAACATCTGTTAAAGGTCTATGCGGATAAAAAAGAGAATTTCGAGGAAGCCCTGGAGGAATCCACGTCCTATATCATCAAAGAAGTGGAGAACCTCAGGAAAATCGCTCAGGATTTCCTGGAGACCTCAAAGGAAACAATCCTCCATAAAGACCGGATGGACTTGAAAGTCCTGATACGTGAAACCATAGAACCCTATAAAAAACTGCTGGCGGACCGCATCCGGTTCACGGAATCCTATACCGGAAATGATTTCATCATACATGGCGATCGAGCCAAGCTCAGCATCGCTCTCCGGAATATTTTTACCAATGCCATTGAATCGATCCAGGGAACAGGGAAAATAGAGATCCTTTTGCACGGGAACTTGGAATTTATTCTCTGTCAGATTAAAGATAACGGCTCCGGAATCGAAGAGGAGATGTTGGCGCGCATATTCGATCCTTACTTTTCCACAAAAGACAGCGGTACCGGACTCGGGCTTCCCATCGTCAAGCGGATCGTCGTCGAACACCGGGGCTCAATCGAAGTCTCAGGAGCTCCCGGACAGGGCATGACCATTTCCATCACCCTTCCGCGAAATCAATCGGAACACATTCCCGACCGCGATTGATTCCATGGCAGGTCAATAAGAACTCCGATCGAATGACTCGATTCCCAATAAAATGGAAGGAATGACGACTAAATCCTAAGAAACCGGCGGGCCCGGGATCGTTACGTGTCGGTAGGGCGGTTTGAGGACGCATCGCGACACGTATTCAAATGCGGCGATCGAAAATCGGCGAAGCCGACGCCCGATCCGCCGTTCTCCTGAAAAACGCCAGCCCAGCCCTATTTCATGAGCGGATCGGGCTGGAAGAAGGACTGGTACTTTTTAATGAAATATGGAATAATAGGAAACCCAATGGTAAAAAAAAGATTCACCCTTCCATTAATACTATTGCTGCTGTTCGCCGCCACCCTGCCTCTTCGCGCTGAAAAGATAAGCCTTAAATTAAGCTTCAATTACAATGTGATTCCGACCAATGATATCGATACGTGGGTGCAGTCTTATAACTCCCTTTGGACAAATTATGCGGCCGTCAAAGAGGGCGTCCTTACCGGAGCCTTCGATTCGCCCGCTTTAAATCCAAAACTCGATATCGAACTCCGGATCCCGGTGATATACGGACTCAGCCTTAATCTGGCGGGGAACTGGTCTTCCGATCTGGGCGAAGGCCGCGCGCTCTTTCAGGCGACCAGCGGTCTTCAGGAAGAGCAGCAGATGCTGTCCAATAAACTTTCAGGATTGACTCTGAAAATCGGCTTCAGCTATATCGTCCCGATTCCCTTTCTGCCCAAAACATACGTCTTCGCCGGTGTGGGCCGCAGCCTCTCATTCGTATCCTTCAATCTTCAGGATAGTTACGAAGCCGTTTTTCGCAATAACAAACGGGACTTCAATTATTGGCACGAAAGAGACGACATGTTCCACACCCAAGCTCTCGGTACTTATGTTCATTTCGGGGCCGAATACGATGTTCTCAAGTTCCTAGCCGTTGTGCTCGAATTCGAAAAAACATGGTCGAAAGCCGACGGCTTCAAAGGCGATCATTCCTACATCGACTATACCGAAGCCGAAGAATCCGGAAAAGCATCGTTATATTACTATGAAGTCAAACAACCTGCTCTCGACCAGTACTATTCCGTACTGACAGGGCACGTTACCCGGCCGGAAGATCCGGATATCGCCAATCTCAGACCCGGAGAAATCAACCTCAATACGTTTTCCTTCAAATTGGGAATCAGATTGAAGTTTTAGAGGAAAACCGACAATGTCAAAAATTCTCGTTACTTATTTTACCCAAACCGGAAACACCCAGACGATCGCGGAAGCCATACATTCTTCCATTGAAGAAGAGGCCGAGATCAAACCGATAACGGATACGGACGATGTAAACCGCTACGACCTTATTTTCATCGGATTTCCGGTCCATGCGCACAGCATCCCTTATCCCGTCAAACAACTCATCGAGTCGATCCCGGCGAATAAGAATATCGCATTCTTTTCAACTCACGGCGCTTTGACAGGCAGCCGACTCGCCCGGGAAGCATTGGAATATGCCACCACCCTCGCTGTGGGAAAGAAGATCATTGGAACCTTCGCCTGCCGGGGAAAAGTGTCATTCAAGGCCCTCGAGGTCTTGAGTGAATCGCCGGAACATCGCGCTTGGGTCGACATGGCGCATTCCGCTCGAACCCACCCCGATGCCAACGACATCGCGGAAGCAAAAGCTTTCGCCGGGTGGACATTGACGCTTCTTCACCAGGAATGACGCTGAACAACTATTCCCTTCCGGGAAAACCTCATCCCTTTTTTAATCGTCCGCCTTTTGTTTTTTTTCTTTAAGCTCGAGAAGAACTCCATTGAAATGGCGAGGGTGAATAAAAACCACCAGATCTCCTCCCGCACCCCGGTGGGGTTCCCGGCGAATACAGTCAATTCCTCTTTTCTCCAACACGCTGATAGAAGCACGGATATCCTCAACTTCCAAGCAGATATGATGAATCCCTTCTCCCCGCTTGGCAAGGAACTTAGCCACGGGAGAGGCCTCGTCCCACGGCGCCAACAGTTCCAGTTCCGGCCCATCCGCGGGCCTCAGATGTGCACAGACAACACCGTTGGATTCCAACTCTTCGATTCCCCGGCCTGTAATCCCCAAACTTTTCTCCCAGTGACGAAGGCTGCGTTTGAGATCATGCACCGCGATTCCGATGTGATCAATTCTATTTATCATGCAACTGCTCCTGAATCCTGTCCCAAATATCTTGAGCCGCCGTATACGGATCCAATCTGCGTTCCCGGATCTTAGCGACGGCGGTCTCGAATTCGCCCTCTGCAAGATTTTCACGAATTTTCACAAATACCATATCTCTTAGGATATCCACGAGCCGTTCTTCGGCCCGTTTCCTCTTTCGCATCTCCAGCCGCCTCTCGCTTTGGGGAGAAAGCAGAGCATCGATCGCCTCGATCAGGCGATCCGTTCCCCTATCCCGTATCGCAATGGTTCTGATGATTTGAGGCACGGCTTCCCGCTTTCCCTCATGGTCGAGAAGGGCTTGAATCTGAGTCTCCAGCTTTGCGACATCAGAATTATCCGATTTATTCAAGACGAATATGTCCGCTATCTCCATCAATCCGGCCTTGAATACCTGAATCCCGTCCCCGGCATCGGGAGACAAGACAACCAGGGTCACATCCGCCAATCCCGCAATCTCAACTTCATCCTGTCCGGCCCCAACGGTTTCGATCAACACCACTTCTTTTCCCGCGGCCTCCAGGATTTCCACCGCTTCGCCGGCAGCCCGCGACAACCCTCCCATTCGGCCCCGCGTCGCCATGCTGCGCATGAATGCATCCGGATCCGTACTATGCCGCATCATCCGGATCCTGTCTCCCAGAAGCGCCCCTCCGGAATAAGGGCTGGAAGGATCGACCGCCAAGATTCCTAATTTCTTTTTGCGATTTCTGTAGCCCGCGGCAAGCCGGTCCACCAGTGTGCTTTTCCCCGTTCCGGATGCACCAGTTATCCCGATAACCAGAGATCTTCCGGTGGAAGGGAACAATGCTTTCATCAAATGAAGCGCTTCTGGATCCTCATTTTCAACCAACGTGATCCCCTTGGCAATGGCACGGCTGTTTCCATTGAGTATTTTTTCAGCCAGTTCTTTCATCGTTTCATTTCTTCTTCAATTATATTGTCCCGAAGGGAAAAGCCGCCGCCGAATCCAAGGCCGGGATTTCATCGCATGCGCCGACGTCAGAACTCACTCAGAATTTTTTGGGCAATGATCCAGCGTTGGATTTCCGATGTTCCTTCCCCGATCGTCGTAAGCATGGAATCGCGATAAAACTTCTCCGCGGGATAATCCTTGATGAAGCCGTAGCCGCCGTGGATTTGAACCGCTTTGGCCGATGATCTCACCGCAAGCTCGCTGGCAAAAAGTTTGGCCATGGCGGATTCTTTAGGTATGATTTTCCCCTGATCTTCCAGGAATGCCGCCCGGAAAGTCAGCAGTCGAGCCGCCTCCAACTCGGTGAAACCATCCGCCAGCATCCATTGAATAGCCTGAAAATCGGCTATGGGTCGATTGAACTGCTTCCTCTCCTTGGCATAGCGTACGGATGCCTCCAGCGCGCCCGCGGCGACACCCAAAGCGAATGCGGCGATGCTGACACGTCCACCGTCCAATACGGTCATGGCCTGCCGATACCCGCTTCCGGGTATATCGAGGAGGTTTTCATCCGGGACTTCAACGTCTTCGAGTATCAGTTCCGACGTATCCGCGGCGCGGATGCCCAGCTTGTCTTCCTTTTTTCCGGGCCGAAATCCCGGCATGCCTTTCTCCAGAATAAACGCCGAAATCCCCTTGCGTCCTTTCCCGGGATCGGTAACCGCCATCACCACATGAATCTCCGCCAGGGACCCGTTGGTGATAAAAAGTTTGGAGCCGTTCAAAATCCAATGATCCCCCCGCTTTTCAGCCTTGGTCCGGAGATCGGCCGCGTCCGAACCGGCTCCGGCTTCGGTCAGCGCCCAGGCACCGAGGGTTTTCCCACTCGCAAGACGAGTGAGGTATTTCTTTTTTTGAGCTTCCGTGCCGAAAAGATTGATGTGATTGGATGCCAGTGAATTGTGTGCGGCTACGACCAATCCAACGGAAGGATCCACCTTGGAAATTTCCTCCAGCACGATGACATAGTCCATATTCGAATAGCCCGCCCCTTGGTATTGCGGCGGCATCACAATGCCCAGCAAACCCATTTCACCCAGTTTTGAGGTGAGTTCCCCCGGCCATTCGGCATTCTGGTCGCTTTCTTTGACCAAAGGCCGAATCTCCTTCTCAGCAAAATTCTTAATCGATTCCCGCAAAATCTCTTGTTCCACAGACAATAAAAAATCCATTACGTCTCCTTTTAAGGCATGAGGTGGTGAAAACGAAGAGTCAATTTTCTTTCTGCCTTCTGATATCCCGATTTTTATTCATGTTACTGATTCGAGCCGATTTTATCAAGGAGATTATCTCATCCGGCGAAATCGGAATGATCCTTCCATACCGGATTGACATCCCAGGGGATATCGCTTAAAGTGATTTTATGTTTCGTGGACTGTTGATGCTGGCCTTCTATGGTTTTATCGCCTACATCATCTATGCCGTCATCCGTTTCTTCAACACGCTCGGCAAAGGCGGGAAAACCGCTTCCCCACCCAGGCAAGTTTCGGGGATGATGGTCAAGGATGAGATCTGCGGCACCTACCTTCCCAAGGAAGATGCTCTCATCGAAAAAGAGAAAGGGCGCATCTATTATTTCTGCTCTGAGGAATGTCGGCGGAAATTTTTGGAATCCGGTCACAAACGAAAAAACTGACGAATCCTTTTCGGTGAAAAGCCCTCAATCCAACCGCACGTAAATGCGCGACAAGGGAGGACATCGTCGGGGTATGAGCCTGTGCGGTTCTACGGCGTCATGCTCCAGGAGTCGATCGTATGCGTCTCTTCCAACGTTATCTGTTCATGCTCAAAATGGGGAGGGACCACGTACGTCTCTCCTGATTCCACCATGAATTCCTCTTCTTCACCGTCGCCCCGGATGATTATCTTTTGTTTCCCTTCGATAATGGTGGTGACCTGCTCAAATCCATGCCGATGCGGAGGAACCCTTGAACCTTTTTCATACTCGAACTTCGCCATCAGCACATCTTTCCCGCAGCCGAGAGTCCGACGAACAACTCCCTTAAAGACCTTGACTATACGTTGATCCTCTTTTGCGATTTTAAACATGGTGCTCCTCCTTAAGCCCGAATCGGAACAGCCAGCCTTGGTCGACCGCCGTGCACCTTGATCACCAGGTGATGCGAAAGTCCTCGAATTCGTTCAGATAATTCTCCCAGCCGACCGTCAATTCATCCACTCGGCTCATCGGCGGTCCGCCTCTCATCTTTTCGATCAGGCTTTCAAGGTTATTCTTCTCGCCTTCGAGAACGGCTTCCACGGATCCGTCGTCGTTGTTCCTGATCCATCCTCTTATCCTCAGGGGGGCTGCCCATCGGCGCACATGCTCACGATAAAAGACACCTTGAACGCGACCGGATATCAAAAGATGAGCCCGAGACATCATTTTATGTTGAAAACATCCTACCACAATATCTCCGGCAAGACAATTCTCTCACGCTCTTCCCGATTCCGGTTGGAGATCAAGGAGTTTTTTGCTACTATCCCCTATGGAAAACGATGGACATCCTATTTTCGTTCGCAGGATTCGACGCCACGGGAGGCGCCGGAGTGATGTTGGATTTAAAGGTGTTCCATGCTTTGGGATTTTACGGCATGGCCCTTCCCTCCGGATTGACCATCCAGAACACCCGGTCCGTAAAGGGCCGATTCTCTCCCCCTCCGGAATTTCTCCTTCGTCAGTACCTATCCCTGACCGATGACGTCGACTTTGCCGGGATCAAGATTGGAATGTTGGGAAGCACGCTCAACCTTTCGCTTCTGGAAAGAATAATATCCGAACATCAAGCCGTCCCCATCGTCGTGGATCCCGTATTTCAGTCCAGTTCAGGAGCTTGGTTGATCGAGCGCGGATCTCTCTCCGATTTCATGGATTGCATCGCCGGCAGAATCAACCTGCTGACACCCAACCTGACGGAAGCTGCAAGGATGACCGGAAAAACGATCGAGACCCCATCCGATATGGAGGAAGCATCCCGAAAAATCCACCATCTGCTCGGCGTCCCCGTTCTTCTCAAGGGGGGTCATCTTCCCGGAATGCCCAAGGACATCCTCTTTGACGGATCGAACCTCACCGTCCTTGAAAAAAAGCGCCTGGACGTCAAGGTCCATGGAACAGGATGCTTTTTATCGGCTGCGGCGCTCGCTTTTTTGGCACGCGGTATGTCCCTGGCGGCGGCTTGCCGTTTTGCGGGAGACCTGATTCACAAATCTTTGAAAAAAGCCTTATCTCTAGGGAAAGGTCAATCTCTTCTCGCTATCGGGATCGATACGCCCCGCGCACATACACATAAACCGTAGAGGTACGACCAGCCTTCCGCATCATGGGAATCTTATTCCGCGGCGCGCCCGTCTTCGCTTCCGTATAAAGCGAATCGGGAAACGGGTTTCTGGGGGATTTTTTTCCCGGCTTCCCCTACTTTGACCAGCAGTTTCTGCAACAGCACGGGGCCGATGATCTGGTTTACGGCGATCACGGCCAGAACCAGGGTTTTAAATTCTCCGCCCCAGGAAGGGAATGTATCTTCGATAATAATCGCCATTCCCAAAGCGACTCCCGCCTGAGAAATAAAACCGGCCCACCCGAACCTCCGGATCTCCCGGCTTTGCCGCGACCACCGACTTCCCCAATAAGTGCCCACGAATTTAAGCGCTCCCCGCCAAACGACATAAACCAGAGCAAACAGCCATCCCGCCCGGAGAGCGCCGAGATCCAGCGACGCACCCGATATCGCAAAAAAAACGACATACACCGGAAGCGAGATCTTTTCGATCGCCTGAATCAAGCTGTCCCCTTGGGCGGATACGTTCTGAACCATAAATCCCGCTATCAGACAGATAAGAAGCGGGTGAAATCCGAATCCATGAGTGATCTGATAGGTAAAGAAGGCAATGCTGAGGATAAAGATCGTCATCTCACGGCGAATGAATTTGAGATAGAGAATGATTCCTCCACCGACCGCCAAGCCGATCAAAACGGAAACACCGATATCCTTCAGTACATGCAGAACCGCCATAAAATCAATCCCGAGTTCGGGAGTAGACAACGATTCCGCCAATGAAAGAGAAAAGGCGAACAGCATGATCACGAAAAAATCTTTCACCACCGCGGCACTGAGTATCAGATCCGTACAGCGACCGGCTGCCTGGGATTCCGTCAATACCGCGATCGTCGTTGACGGAGAGGTGGCGGTCGCCAAGGTTCCCAACAAAAGGGCATATGCCAGGCTCTGCCCCAAAGTCATGCCGGCGAAAAACGGCAGGAAAGACCGCCCGATCCATCCCAGCAGCATGAATCCGGCCATAATGACCAGAGTCTGGGAAAAGACCACGGTCCCGATAGCTTTCAAGCTTCCCCGCAGCCGGGGAATGCGCATCTCTCCTCCCGCGGTCAGTGCAATCAGGCTCAAAGCCAATCCGTCAAACAGCTGCAGTCCGTGCACATCCGTCAGACTGAGGAATTTGAGCACATAGGGCCCGCAGAGAATCCCCGCCGCGATGAAACCCGTAATTTGGGGAAGCTTCAAGCGGCTGACCTGTTTCCCGAAGAGCGCCGCAAAAAGGAGGATGAATCCCAGGGCAAGGGATGTGCTCTGCTCCCAATCACCATAAAGCTCCAGCCATCCACTCTTGAAAACAAACATCAGGACGAATACCACCACAGCAGGTATCATCCCGTCTCTCCTCCATCAGTCGGGCGCAGGGATATCCGAAGCGCGATCGGGCTTACGATCTCGCCGAGCAATATGCTCAGGAGCGCCGCGGAAAGAAAATAATCACTTTCCGGCAGCGGGTATACCTGGTGCAGACTTACCGCATATGCCACTCCGATACCTCCAAAGGACAGGAAGCTGAGGCCGAACCGCGAAGGAAGCCTCCATGGGAAACCGAAAAGCCTTGCGAAGACGGGAGATGAAACCGCATACCCCAGTATCCTCACCAGGAGCAAGATGAAGACCATCAGCGCTATCTCGTATCCGAAACTTAACTTCCAAAGCGCTCCGATCAGTATCAGCAGGATGATATAGAGGGGTTTCTCCGTGGAAAGCAGAAGTCGGTAAATTTTTTCCTGTTTTTTGGTCAGATTCGAAAACGTCATGCCCAGTACCATACAGACGTAAAGTGGAGGAAAATGGAATGTGAACGAGGCGCCGGAAACAAAAAAAACCAATCCAAGAAGATAAACCAGCAAATCCGGTTCCGAGATTTTGCGCCGGGTCAACAGATGAAACATCCAACCCAGAAGGACCGGAAATGCCGTCGAAACCAGCATCAACATCACTCCCTTTCCGAGAGACCGGGGATTCGCTATCGGGAAATGCCAGAATGACGTGACAAACGATAATCCGAGCAAGGCCCAAAAACCGCTGATGCTGACCAAAAATCTGGCCAGATAATAAGACCGCCCTTTCCGATTCATCGTAAAGGCGGCGGCATTCAACAGGATGGGAGAATTGAGGCTGATGAGCAGCCCGAATGCGACGGCCATACCCGTATGGATCCCGGATCCCGCGGTCGGCAGGAGGATTCGCAGCAGGGGCAAGCTTCCCGCAAAACCGAAGAACATTACCACCAGCGATTGAAACAACGAAAGCCCCAAATAATTTCTTGGGAACTTTCTGAGATAGCGATGCTCCAGCTGGAAACCGAAAATGAAACCGATCCAACCCAGAGAAAAGCTTAGAATGGGCGTAAGGCCGGTCAACACATTTCCACTCAAGATCCCCGATCCCATTTCGCCCAGATACAATCCCAGGAATAAATAGACGATTCCCGATAGCCAAAAAAAATTGAGCGGGGATAGTTGGTTCCGACGACGGAAGGCAAAACGGGAACCGAGGAAGGCGATTAGGATAATCAGACCGAAAGCATAAAACGCATACATATGGGTGTTTACAACTCGGGTTTCAGTCCTTCGACATCATCTATGGGGAGAGTAAAAATAATCCCTGTGCCGGGATGATTCATATCTCCCAATATTTTTTTGACCATCCGGATCGCCGACTCCGCTTTTTCCTCCCGAACCGCCGATAGGACGATCTTATTATGCGGTTTGGAGCCGGCAAACATGAATCGCAATCCGGCGAAGATCGGGATCTCGTCACAGAGGATGTGTCCCATCCCCACACTGTCGATAACGGTGGCGCCGGTAACGCCGACTTCGATAAATCCTTCCAGTATTTCCTCCAGCTTCTCAACCTTATTGAGGATTAAGATCAAAAGCTTCATTCCATCTTTCCTTCCTCATCCGTTATGATCCTGCAAACCTCCGACGCCGATTCAGCGTCGCGCACGCGTTCGACAAAGCTGGTTTCTTTGACCATACGACAGATATGAGCCAGAACTTTCAGCTGAAAACCCGGATTGTCTTTATTTCCCAGCAGAAGAAGCAGCACATATGTCGGTTTCTCATCGACGGCACCGAAATTCACGCCGTTGCGGAGGACCGCAAGCGCCAACAGCGGGGAACTGACGGCGTTCGTCAGAGCATGCGGAACGGCAATCCCCTTCTCCAAGCCGGTACTGCACAATTTCTCACGCTGCAGAAGCTCGGAAAGGATGACATCAGGCTCGTTAACAAATCCCCTTTCTTCAAGACCGGCGACAAATTCCTCGAGGATATCTTGTTTGACCGTCGATTTCAAATCAAAAAAGATATGATCCTTCTTCAAATAACCGCATATTTTCATATCAGCCCTCTATCCCGGATATGATCATTATAACTCATTTTCTCGGTGGGCAACAACCGTTCCTCTTTATGGAGCTTCCATGAAAGATCACGATCCGGGGTCTATTGAAATCCTTTAAGGAAACACGAATGCCTCCTCCGGTTTGATCCGCCTAAGTTCCACCGGTTCCCCGGGATATCGGAGTGTCCTTGGTCATGATTTCATCGGCTGCAAGCAGTATCTTTTCGCTGAAGCGGACAGACTGTTTTCGGGCGGCATCCAGATTCAGGTAGAGTTTGGCGGTGGACATATACTGGATAGGGATCGCTCCCGGGCTTTTCCCGTTCATAACATCCAATGCAATGTCTCCGGCCTTGTAACCCATCTCAAAAAAATCCCAACCGAGTGCCGCACACGCCCCCATTCGTGTTGACAGCGGAAAGCCACCGAAAAGAGGGACGGCGTTTTCTTCGGCGACCTGTCCCAAGGCCTCGAATGATTGGTTTATCGTGTTGTCCGATATCTGATAAACGGCATCGATCCGCCGGCTTATCAAGACATGAGCGGAAAGGAGAACTTCGCTTGAATTCGTGATGGGGACCGAAACGATTTCAAAACCGAGTTCCTGTGCCGTCTCGCGAACCCGATCCAGATAAAAAGTGGAATTCAGTTCGGACGGCGTCCACAATGTTCCGATCCGGCGGGCTCCGGGAAGGACTTCCTTAATCAGCGCCAGGCTTTTACGGATGGGGCTGCGGGAGGAGACTCCGGTGACATGTCGTACATGTTCGGTGTCCGACTGCCCCACTCCGGCAAGTAAGGGATTCGCCACCGAAGCGAAGATGATGGGAATATCACGAGTCGCATGCAGGGCAGCCTGGAGACAGGGGGTGGAAATGGCGAATATCATATCGACATTCATGTTTACAAAATCCTGCGCGGTTTTTTGGACTTCCGAAATATCACCCCGTGCATTTCTGGCAATAATCCGAATGTTGGAGCCATGGATCTTGTCCCTGTCTTGGAGAGAGCGGATAAAGGCTTCGCGAACCTGATCCATGGTGATCGCCTCATTTGCCTGAAAAACCCCAATGGTGTACAGAGGACTTTCTTGTTTCGAAGTACACGCAAAGAGGCAAAAAATCCCTGTCAGGATAAAAAAACCTTTTTTCATGTGCTTTTGTTTCCGCTTTTTCATGATAATTAAATTTATCGGACGGTGTAAAGTTTTTTTTCCGCACCGGTTAACGGCAGACAGATCCGATTGAGGGTAAATCATTGGAAATTTGCAGGATACACCATGGTGGGATTGAATCTAAAAGGCTAATATGCTATAAATATGCGTCAGCTTATCCATTGTAGGATCGAGGACGATGGGACGGTGGAAACGGTTGTTGCGGCACTGTCCCGCAACATATACTTAAGGCATTTATATCATTCATATTAAGGCTGTTTTATTCAGTCGAGGAGTTATCTTATGGCAGAAAATCTTTATGTTACCGCAACCGATTCAAAAAGTGGGAAATCCGTGGTTTCTCTCGGGCTTATGGAAATGCTCTTGAGAAATGTGGATAAAACCGCCTTCTTCCGCCCTTTGATCAATGTCGAGGAAGAAGCCCAGGATCATGACATCAAATTGATTTCCAGCTACTACAAGCTGAACATCCCCTATGAACGCATGTACGGTTTCACTACCGAAGAAGCCAATCGATTGATCGCTCTGGGTAAATACTCCGAGCTTTTAGAAGGCATCGTCGACAAGTACAAAACCCTGGAAGAGGAATACGATTTCGTACTTGTCGAAGGAACGGATTTTGAAGGATCGACGTCCGCTTTCGAATTCGATATCAATGCGGATATCGCCAACAACCTGGGCTGCCCGGTGCTTCTGGTAGCCAACGCGCATGGAAAAACGGAAGAGACCACTATCCGATCCATCGAACTATCATTGGAATCGCTGGCTGATAAAAGCACTAATGTCGTATCGATCATCATCAACCGGATGAACGGTGGAACCGACCTCGTGGAGGTGCTCAAGAAAAATCCACTGGTCACCGACCAGCTGGTCTTCGGCCTGCCGAACGTGCCGACGCTGGGAAATCCCACCATGCGGGAAATCGCTGAAGCGCTCAATGCCCGGGTTCTTTATGGAAAAGAACATCTCAACCGGCACGTGGAAGGCTTCGGAGTCGCCGCCATGCAGGTGCACAATGTCCTTTCCCGGATATCGAATGGAGTGGTGGTCATAACACCCGGCGATCGAGCCGATGTCATTTTAGCCTGCCTCTCTGCGCTTTCCTCCATATCCATGCCCAAAATAGCCGGTCTGATTCTCACGGGCGGACTGGTTCCCGAAGATTCGGTTCTCAAAATGATAGAGGGCACCAGCAATCTGATCCCCATCCTCAGCGTCAAGGGGAACACCTTCGAATCCGCCCGTCAAGCAGATAACGTTCATGCCGTCATCTCACCCGAAGACACGCGTAAAGTCACCCAGGCCCTGGAAGTTTTCGAAAAGAACATTCAGCTTCCGGAATTGCGGGAAAAAATCATTCAAACGAAAATCGACATCATCACGCCCAAGATGTTTGAATACCGCTTGATCCAAAGAGCTCGCGCCGACAAACAGCACATCGTCCTTCCCGAGGGGGAGGAAGAGAGGATACTCCGCGCGGCCGAGATCTTGAACCGCCGTTCGGTTGTGGATTTAACATTGATCGGCGATGCCGCCACCATCAAAAGCCGCACGGAACGTTTGGGATTGGAAATGGATGGGATCAATATCGTCGAGATCACCAAATCCCCCTTGTATGAAGAATATGCTCAAACCTATTATGAGCTGCGGAAACACAAAGGTACGACCCTGACCAATGCCCGCGACAACATGACGGATCCTAATTATTTCGCCAGTATGATGGTCCAAAAAGGACATGCCGACGGGATGGTTTCCGGTTCCATTCATACCACCCGAAATACGCTTCGGCCGGCGTTTGAATTCATTAAAACCAAACCCGGATTTTCGATAATTTCCAGTGTGTTTTTCATGTGTCTCGCCGATCGGGTTCTGGTGTATGGCGACTGCGCCGTCAATCCCGAGCCCAACGCCAAACAGCTCGCTGAAATCGCCGTCAGTTCGGCGCAGACGGCCCGCATCTTCAATATCGAACCGCGGGTAGCCATGCTTTCCTACTCCACCGGCGAATCCGGAAAGGGTGAAGATGTGGAGAAGGTCCGGGAAGCCACTCAAATCGCCCGGGGAATGATCAAATCCGCCGGATTGGATATCCTCATCGAGGGTCCGATCCAGTATGACGCCGCCATAGATCCCTCCGTAGCCAAGACGAAACTGCCGGGAAGCGATGTCGCCGGCCGCGCCACCGTTTACATTTTTCCCGATCTCAACACCGGCAACAACACCTATAAAGCCGTCCAACGCGCCGCCAAGGCCGTTGCCGTGGGTCCCGTCCTTCAAGGACTTAACAAGCCGGTCAATGACCTCAGCCGCGGGTGCACCGTAGCCGACATCGTCAACACCGTAGCCATCACGGCTATCCAAGCTCAAGCTGAGAAAGGACTGGAATAGAATAACCAGAAAGGAATCCTCTAATGAAAATCTTAGTTATCAACACCGGAAGTTCATCCATCAAATACCAGCTTTTCGATATGGATGAAAAGCAGGCCCTGGTTTCCGGTCTGGCTGAAAAGATCGGAGAAGAAACCAGCATCCTGACCCATAAATTGAACTCCGCCAATGGAGATCCTCGTTCCAAAGTGGAGAACGACCGCCTGGCCGACCACGGAGCGGGCTTGGCACGGATCGTCGAACTGCTGACCGACTCCGAATACGGCGTTATCAAAGATAAATCCGAGATCTCGGCCGTCGGTCATCGAGTCGTGCACGGCGGAGAAGCCTTCAAATCTTCCATCGTCATCGATGACCTGGTCATCGGAGCCATCAAGGAAAATATACCCCTTGCCCCACTGCACAATCCTCCGAACCTTACGGGGATTGAAGTCGCTCGCAACCTTTTCCCCGACGCTCCTCAGGTCGCGGTTTTCGACACCGCTTTCCATCAGTCCATCCCCCGCCGTGCCTATCTGTACGCGGTCCCCTATGAAATGTATCTTAAGAACCGGGTGCGCCGCTACGGCTTTCACGGCACCAGTCATGCCTATGTCGCGGAAACGGCCGCGGAATTTCTGGGACGCCCCCTTGAAGAACTGAAGCTGATCACCGTCCATCTGGGAAATGGAGCCAGCATGGCCGCCATCAAGAATGGAGAATGCATCGATACAACCATGGGACTGACCCCGCTTGAAGGGCTGGTCATGGGAACTCGTTCCGGCGATCTCGATCCGGCGCTGCCTTTCTTTCTGGCGACGAATCTGAACCTGTCGCTTAAAGACGTCGACCGAATCTTGAATAAAGAAAGCGGGATGAAAGGTCTCTGTGGTACCAATGACATGAGAGACGTCGAGGAAAAAGCCGCTCAAGGGGACGAACGAGCCAAAGCCGCACTTGATGTATACGCTTACCGAATCAAGAAATATATCGGGGCCTATTGCGCCGCTCTGGGAGGACTGGACGCAATCCTGTTCACGGCCGGAATCGGCGAGAACTCCTCTTTGATCCGACGTATGTGCTGTGAGGAGTTGGGCGATATCGGTATTACTCTGGACGAAACAAAAAACCGGGAACGCCGGAAAGACAACCGGGAAATCAGCGCATCCGATTCTCGCATCAAGGTGCTGGTCATCCCCACCAACGAAGAAAAGAAAATCGCGCTGGAAACCATGCGCGTACTTCAGAATCAATAAGCGATATTTACAGCGAGTGGGATGCCAACTGCCAAAAGCCATTCCACTCCGCTGTTTCCTTTAAATGCAAAGAGCCCCCTTCTCCGCTTCGCACGGTCAATAGGAACATCGACTTTTTATTGGATATTCCCCTCCGATGGATTACAATAGGGACGGTATGGAGTCCCTTTATTCCATCGGAACGGCGGGTTGGAGCTATAAGGATTGGGAAGGAATCGTCTACCCGGTCCGCAAACCTCGTGATTTTCATCCTCTTCAATACCTGAGCCGATGGATCAACGCCGTTGAAGTCAACAGCACTTTTTACCGCCCGCCTCAACAAAACATGACTCGAGCCTGGGCGAAAAAGGTCGCCCACTATCCTGAGTTTCGTTTTTCCGTCAAACTTCACCAGGCCTTCACCCATCAACGGAAAGGCTACGCCATAAGGGACGTCGACATTTTCAAACTGGGAATCGATCCCCTGATGGAGGAACGACGATTGGCCGCTCTTCTCATCCAATTCCCCTGGTCTTTCCGGCGGACATCCGCCAACCAGGGCTATCTCGATGATCTTTTTCGTCATTTCACGGAGTATCCCAAGGCTCTGGAAATACGCCATGCGTCCTGGAATCAGCCTGATGTTTACCGCTTTTTATCGGAACACGGGGTCATTTTCTGCAACATCGACCAACCGCTTTTTCGCGACTCCATCGCCCCCAGCGCCGTTTGCACCAATCCGGATATCTCCTACGTAAGGCTTCACGGTAGGAATACCGGGAATTGGTTTAAATCCGGAGCGGGACGCGACGCTCGTTATGACTATCTATACGGAGAAGGTGAACTGGATGAATGGATCGAGCGAATCAAGAATTTAGCGGGAAAAAGCAACCGGGTTCTCATTATCACCAACAATCACTACCGAGGGCAAGCCTTGGCCAACGCGCTTCAAATCAAAAACAAACTGACCGGAGAAAAACTGGAAATCCCGGATTCTCTTCTCCAACGCTATCCCGCACTCAACAAAATCACCGAACAAATCCGGCGAGGTCAGCTCGGACTGTTTTCGGAAAAAGAAGAAGATTCCGCAAAGGACGGGAACGGCGGCAATCCTGAAAGCGGAAAAAAATGGTAACGCACATGGAGTGGTGGGAAAATACTTTCACAAGAGCGATCGACGGGAAACTCCGACTCCACGAATATAAGCCTTCCGAACTTGTCGGAACACACGGTTCACCTTTGTTTGTATACAGCCGCAAACAGATTCTGAAAAATCTTGCCGATCTTCGTGCGGCCTTCTCTTCAGTCATCACACCGCCTGTCCGTATCTGTTATGCCATGAAAGCCAATCCGCATCCTGAAATCCTGGACCTGCTGCGGCGGCATAATACCTGGATCGATGCTGTATCCCCTGAGGAAGCCGAGACCGCGCTCAGAGCGGGATTCCCGGGGGGGAAAATCCTGTATACCGGAACCAGCGTCAGCATGAAAGACCTGAGACGAATTTTCGCCATTGATGGAATCACCGTCAACATCGACGCCCCCGAACAACTTTTCCTCATGAAGGAGCTGAAAGAAAACGAGTTCTCCGGAAAATCCATCCGGGTGGCCGTTCGCTGGAATCCCGGCGGGGGTCGAGGATTCAGCCCCAAGGCAATTACAGCCGGAACCGGCTCCAAGGGCGGAATCCCGATAAAATTCGGCGTGGAAGATGTACAGGTGCTCCCCGTGTTTTCCGCCGCTCTCGAATCCGGATTTCATCCGGTGGGATTTCACCAGCATCTCGGATCGGGTTGGGTGAAAGGAGATCTCGAAGGAGTTCTCCTTGCCGTCGACAGATTCGTGCAAAAAGCCGTGGAATTGAAACAAAGCGGATTTCCTCTGGAGTTTTTAGACTTCGGGGGAGGATTCGGCCCACGCTATACTGAAAAAGACATGATTTTCCCCGTATCTTCCTATGCCGCGCATATCCAACGCCGAATCGCAGATGCCGGCCTCGATCTCAAAGCCGTCACAATCGAACCGGGGAAATATCTCGTCGGTGACGCCGGGGTTTTACTGCTCCAAGTGGAATACGTCAAACAAAACTACGGCAATCATTTCGCCTGCGTCAACGGAGGGACCTTCAACACCGTTCCCCGGCCCGCCATCTACACACAGGCCCAGCACCACATCCTCAACTGCGGCAACCTTTCTCCCGGGCCGGGACCTTCCATCACCGTGGCGGGGAATTTGTGTGAAACCGGCGATGTCTTTCACAAAGGGATCGTCATGCCTCTCCCCAAGCGGGGAGATATTCTGGCTCTGCTGTGCGCCGGCGCTTACTGCCGCACGATGGCATCCCACTACAATCTGCGCCCCATCCCGGAAGAGATCATTCTCTAAACCGCCGGTTTGCCTCTCTTTATTTGAGATCGACCAAGGCATCCGCGAACAGATCATATTCATTATCTTCGTTGAGGTCGTGAATCCTGATCTTTTCGACGGAATTAAAACCGGATACTTCCAGTATGCGGGATTCGAACAGTATTTTCACATCCGACTGCTTGACGCGGATTTTCAACCCTTTCTCCGCACTCAGCGATTTCGATACGGTCACAAAAATCGCTCTTGGTGTATGTTCGCTGATGGCAAGGACCTTTTCCAGGGATGATTCTCCCCGGTCAATAACGATAACGCGTTGATCCTTAAGCTTCTTCGGGTCCGGAACATCCTCCCAAACCCCACGGCCGATGAAATCCGATTTTCCCCTGATCTCTTCCGGTGCGGCCGGTTCCGAAGGCTCTGCGATTTCCTTCCCTCCGTGCTGCCGCTGATAATTTTGAATGGCGTCACGAAGAGCATCCGCCGCTAGATTGGAACAATGCATCTTGACCGGAGGAAGACCGTCAAGCTCATCGGCGACGTCATTCCGGGTGATTTTCAGCGCCTCTTCCAAGGTTTTTCCTTTGGCCATTTCCGTAATCATGCTTGCCGTAGCCACAGCCGAACCGCAGCCGAAAGTTTTGAATTTGATATCGACAAGTCGATTGTCCTTGACCTCGATATAAAATTCCATCAGATCTCCGCAAACCGGATTGCCGACGCGTCCCTTGGCCGTTTCTTCCCCTTCCAGCGTTCCCACGTTACGGGGTTTGCGGAAGTGATCCAATACCTTTTCAGAATACGATGTCGATTTCATTTTCAATCTCCAGATTCATAAAGGGGCGACAACGCCCTCAGTCTCTCGACAACTCCCGGAAGCACATTCAGGACGGTGTCGATATCCTCATCCCGCGTGAATCGGCCGACGGTCATTTCCAAAGAACCGTGAGCTTCCTCATGCAGCAAACCCAGTGCGATCAGGGTATGGGAGGGCTCCAGCGTTTTCGAAGAACACGCCGAGCCGGTGGAAACCGCAATCTCCTTATCTTTCAAGGAAAGAAGGAGGGCCTCTCCCTCGATCCCATCGAACCGGAAATGTACGTTGTTCGCCAAGCGCTCCCGGGGATGTCCATTGAGACGGCATCGCGGGATGGAAGCCGGGAGAGCGGATATCATGCGATCGCGAAAAACACGCAGCCTTTCCACCTCGGATTCCATTTCCTTTCGGGCGATTTCCGCCGCCCGGGCCATACCGACAATCCCCGGTATATTTTCCGTTCCCGAACGCAACCCTCTCTCCTGTCCGCCGCCGATGACGACGGGATTGATTTTAACTCCCTTTCGAATAAAAAGCGCTCCGAGTCCCTTTGGACCGTAAATATCATTCGATGAAAACGTGAGCAGGTCGATGGGAATCGCGGACATATCCAGGGGCACCAATCCGGCCGCCGCCACCGCGTCCGTATGAAAAGCGATCCCTTTTTCTCGGCATAAAGCGGCTATCTCGGGAATCGGCTGTATGGTACCGACCTCATTATCGGCATACTCAACGGATACCAATATCGTATCGGGAGTGATTCGCTCCGCGATCTTCCCGGGATGAACGCGACCGTATTGATCGACGGGAACTTTGGTAACCGTGAATCCTTGTTTGACCAGATACTTACCCAGGTTGTGGATCGAAATGTGTTCGACCTCGGAGATGATGACGTGGCGGCCGCGGGCTTGATTTCTGAGTGCATAACCGACAAGCGCCATGTTGTTCGCTTCGGTGGCTCCGGAGGTGAAAACGACCTCCGATGCATCGGCGTGGATAAAATCGGCGACGGCTCGTCGGCTTTTTTCCAGGGCTTCCGTAGCTCGGTCACCGACATGATGCAGGGACGCAGGATTCCCGATATTTTCATAAAAATAAGGCAGCATCGCCTCGGTCACCCGCGGATCGACCGGTTTTGCGGCCACATAATCGAGATAGACGGTCATCGGCGGTTTCCTCCTCTCATTAGAACCACATGGTGGCGCCGACTTCCAAGGCAAGGTCATTCAGCGTACCGGCTCCCACTATTTTTACTCCCGGGATAAGTTCGACCTTGTCCCATCCCAACATCTGCTTGGAAGCTTCACATACATAAATCGGAATTCCCATGGCCAGCGTCTTCTCTATCATTTCCTTAAGGGAAGGAAAGGAGCCGAGCTGGATTTTCTCCGCCGCGCCCTCCGCCAGGATTTTCAAACCCATCCCTAAGAAGTAAACCTTGGCTTCGATATCCATGGCCTTTGCGGTTTGGGCCAATACAAGCGGTGAATACTGTCTTTCCGGCGCATCGCTTGTCTGCACATATAAGATGGAATCTTGACTCATGCGTATCCTCCTCCTATTTTAAGCGTCTGATGATAAATCTCAGAATGCCGTCTTTCTTTTCAAAACGAACGATTTGATGTCCGGCCCGCTTGGCGAAGCGCGTGATATCTTCCTCCGCCGCGGGATCATCCGTCACCAACTCGAGGGTCTTTCCCACCTCAATCTCATCCATTTTATTCCGGGTTTGAAAAAGCGGCTCCGGACAGTAAAGCCCGATACAATCCAAGATCTCAACGGGTTGATCCTTTTCGCTCATACGCAATCTCCTTTTCGGAAGATTTCATTCATCGGATAAACAATCATGCGCAAAACAGAGGCTTGTAAAAAATGAAATCCGCTTCCGCATATGATTTCCATCCCTCATCCTATTCCCTATTTTTTTTATGGGTTTTATATATTTTACCACATACCTCCCCGGCGAGTCAAAATGCAATCCGGTTCGAAACTTGAAGTGACATGAAGATTTAAACCAAACCGTTTCGCCGGCTTTCAAGCCAGCGGGAAAGCTCCGGTTCCCTCTCGATGGTTCGGTACGATAGAGGGAGGGAGTTTTCGGCATAAAGCCCCAGCGATTGAACAAATGTTTTCTTTTTCGGATTCGTATAGAAAACTCCCAGCGGAATTTTCTCCTGTTCCACCGCCCGTGTGAAGGCCTCTATCCGGTCATGGATATTATGTTTATCGTCAAGATAGAACGTGTTTTCCTTGAACCAGGAGAATGTATTCACTCTATTGAAGGAAACACAAGGGTGCATCAAATCCACCAGGGCATATCCCCGGTGACTGATGGCTCGTTTCACGATATCCACGGTTCTATCTTCGTCCCCGGAAAAAGCACGGGCGACGAACGAAGCATCCAGAGCGATCGCCAACGCCGGTGGATTGAAAGGAGCAGCGAAAACACCCCGAACTTGAACAGGGGTTTTAAACCCGGGCAGGCTCGTCGGAGAAGCTTGTCCCTTGGTCAATCCATAAACCATATTATTGTGAACGATATTGGTGATATCCGGATTGCGGCGAACCGCATGCAGAAAATGATTGCCGCCTTCCCCGTACATATCCCCATCTCCGCTTTCCGCGAGAACCGTCAGGTCGGGATTCACCGCTTTGATCGCCGTAGCCGGAGGCAGCGCTCTCCCATGAAGTCCATTGAAAAAATGAGTCTTGAAATAATGCGGGATCTTGGCCGCCTGACCGATGCCTGAAACCACCACTAATTCTTCCGGCTTGAGGTCAAGCTCTGTCAGAGCCCGTTTCAATATCTTGAGGATGCTGAAATTGCCGCAACCGGGGCACCAAGCGAGATCCATTCCGACCGCATCGAATCGGTTTTTATTCATTCGACGTCCCCCTTCCCAGGATCCCTGCAATCCCCTCAATCACTTCCTCTACGGTAAAAGCTTCTCCATTGTATTTGAGAACGGCATGATCGGGAGCACTTCCCGTGTGAAGCGCAATCAGGCGACCGAACTGCGAAGTGGCGTTGCCTTCGACGACAAGCGTTTTTTCCGCCCGCGCCAGATACCCGGCCAAATCCATGGGAAGCGGATGAACCTGCCCGAAATGCAGGCCGCCGACATCGGCAAACCACGGCTGTTCCAAGGCCTCACGCACCGCCTGCAGGGTGGATCCCCAGCAGAGAACCAGGTGCCGGTAGTCCTCGCTGCCGAAAAACGTGGCCTGCAGAACGTCCCGTTCGATCAAACGGGATTTTTGCAACCTTTTATCGACCATGCGAGTCCTCATGTTCAAATCTTCCGTGATATGCGCCTCTTCATCGTGTTCATCACTGTCGACTCCGACCAATCCTTCGCCGAATCCCGGAATTCCACGAGGAGAAAGACCCGATTCCGAAAAGACGAAACGCCGATAACCACGATCCGTCCGAACCACGTGGGGTTCGATGGCCGCGGAATCCAGATTGAATGACGGAATGTCGGCCGTGGAATCCATCAGGAATTGATCCGTCAGGATAAAAACCGGCACTTGATATTTATCCGCCAGGGTAAAGGCCTTTTCCGTGAGCAAGAAGGCCTCTTCCATGTTTCCCGGCGTCAGAATGATCCGGGGAAATTCTCCGTGTCCGGCATACAACGCCAGCTCCAAATCCCCCTGTTCTGTCCGGGTCGGCAGTCCCGTCGCCGGACCCGGTCGCTGCGCTACATGCACCACGATGGGAGTTTCAATCATCCCCGCCAAGCTTATCCCTTCGGTCATAAGCGCCAAACCGCCGCCTGAGGTCGTGACAAACGCTCTGGCCCCCGCATAAGAAGCGCCCAGCGCCATATTGACAGCACTGATCTCATCTTCTGCCTGCTCAACGATCAGATCGTGGTTGTCGACCTGACCGGCCAGAAAAACCATGACCCCAGTAGAAGGAGACATGGGATATGCGGCTAAAAACGTGCACCCTCCGGCCAGCGCTCCCAAACCGACGGCCTCGGCACCGCTGCACAGGATGTCGTTTCCACCGAGATCGCTCGATGCAGGGGTAATATTCATGTCCACGATCTTCCTTAATTCAGCTCCCTCCAAATATCCTTTATCGGCGGCGGCGATATTCGTTTCAATCATTCCAGATTCTTTCCCCGCAAAATACCGCCGCAGCACGGCCGTCAGTGTCCCAGCGTCGAGATCGAAAAGTCCGGATACGACACCGACCGCAACCATGTTCAGAAACAAAGGACCGCCAATTTCCTCCGCAATTCCGCCGAAGGGAACATCGATGACGTTCCAAAACTCGCCGGAGGGCTCAAGGCCCAGGATCCTTCGATCACCCAGGATTACGGATTCCGCGGACAGTCTGCCGGCCAGATGCTTCAGGGCCTCCGTATGAAAGGGGATGCAGAAATCAATCCGCTCCAACGGAGCCGCCCGCCTGCGTGTGGAAATACGGATCGTCGTCGAATTGCTCCCGCCTCTGATACGGGACATGAATTCACTGCAGGAAAAAACATGATACCCGGCCCGCTTCAAGATCCGCGTGAGGATCCCTTCCACGGTCTTGATCCCCTGGCCGGCCTCGCCGCACAGCACGAGAGAAACATCATCCGAGAGACGTTTTAATTTTTCGCGCATCGGATCTCTCCCGATTGACGGACGTCAATCCTTAACTTCGATCCCGCCGAACAGAGCTGTGGCCCGAATGAACAGGGTCGGAGGCGTTTCCTCCGCGGGGACTGCGGGAATTCGCTTGTCTTCCACGGCCCCGAAAAGCGCGTGGCTTTCGCTGACGATTTTCCAATCGCGCGGGACCCTGATTCCCACGCCTCCGAAAATCGCCGTCAGTTCGACCGTAGCCTGATTCCCTTCCAGGCGGGTGGAAGTGAAATCCAATTCAAGGCCGCCGAAAAGCGCGGTGGCTTTCCCGCCTCGAAACCGCTCGGATTCGATCCTCCGGTTTCCACCGGAAAATAAGACCGACATATTGATATCATCTTCTTTGACCGCGGGAGCAGCCCCCGTGAATCCGCGGGTTCCCGGGCGCAGCAGGATCCATAAGCCCGCGGCGATGATCAAAATCGGCCAGAAAATCTTCCAGGCGTTGACTCCGAATACATTCCACTTGGCCAGCATGAAAAATCCACCGAGGGCGATCAGGATAACTCCCGGCCCCAAATCCTGAACCCGGTTGGCCAGCAGCAGCCAGCATCCGCCGGCGATCAGGATCAACGGCCAATAGCCGGCGATGAGATCGCCCACATTCAACCGCCCCAGACTGCCTAGCAGGAAGATGAACCCGATCACGCAAATAAAGATGCCGGCAAATATCCGACTTGAAGGTTGCCTCCCCATTATCGCCTCCACTTAAAACTGGGTGATTTAAAAGATATCTTCAATCGCTTATGTTCATTGTATCGTTTTCATCCATATATCACAAAATTATTATTCCACCCGGAAACCGGGATCGCCCCCGCGCCTATGAATTCATGAAGGTCTCATCCGGGGCGAAATGAAAGAACAGTTGAACATCTTCGTGCGGCCGCCGCCGTCCCGGCGAATTTCCCCCCGTACCCAGCAGGCCGGCGGCGCACCGAACATCAGGCTCTTCATCGCTCCCACACCTTCCACCAGGCCGGTTTCATCCTCGAAGAGGAAAAAATACCTTGATTTTCCCCTTGCTCCTTTCAGCCGGGCGTCCACCACTCGAACCACAAGCTCGACCTCCCGGCCCAATCGGCTCGGCAGGTCCTTTATCCTGAGCTCCGGCCTGCGGCCGTTGAAAAGAGACAGGGAATCACCCTCGGGATCGAATCCCAGGGCCTCGACCAGCATTCCCTCCTTCTGCCGGGCATCCAGGTCGGAGACCTCCGCCACATCCTCCAGTCCCTGGAAAAAACGGAGGATCTGCTGGGATCGACGTGGCTCCAGCGAATCGAACACCCCGGCTTTGATCAGCGAAAACAGCTCGGATTTGCTCAGGGAAACCCGAGTGAGGGCATCCGTGATCGAGGCATATTCTCCGAGCCCCCGCTCTTCGATCAGCTTTTCCGCCGTTTTCCGTGCCAATCCCTTGATGGACATGAATCCCACCCGGATATTCACGCCTTCCACGGTAAACACGTATGCGCTGCGGTTGATGTCCGGAGCCAGGATTTTGATGCCCCGGCGCTTTGCTTCCTCGACATACTCGGGGATGTTGTAATATCCACCGCCGGCATTGAGCACCGCAGTCAGATAAGGGACGGGATGGTGCGCCTTTAAATAGACGGCCTGGTAGGCCATATGGGCATAGGATGCGCTGTGCGCTTTATTGAAAGAATACGCGGAAAACTTTTTCATTACGTTCCACAGCCGGGTCACTTCGGCCGTGGTGTACCCTCTCTCGGCCGCCGCCCGGAAAAAGATCGGTTTGAGAGGCGACGGTTCCTTCCGTTTCAAGCCGCGGCGAAGGAGATCGCCGTCTTCCGCGGACATGCCCGCCACCCTGTCGGCCACCTGCATCACCTGCTCTTCGTACAGCAGGAGTCCTCCCGTTTCCGGCAGGATTCGAACCATGACGGGATCCCGGGGAACGGAGAGCCCTTCGCGACTTCGCAAAAGCGCCCGCTTCATCCCGCTTTCGGTCGGGCCGGGGCGGATGAGCGCCAGGGCCTGAGTCATCTCGCGGATATCCCGTGGCTTCATCCGTCGGATAAGGTTTATCATGGCCGGGCTTTCCACCTGAAAACATCCGATCGTCCGCCCCTCCTGCATAAGCCGGTAGGTTTGCTCGTCACCCAAGGGAATGTTTTTGATGTTCATCCGTTTTTTTGTTTCGGAGATCGCGGCCAAGCCGCGCACGGAAAGCAAATCCAGCTTGATCAACTTCAGGTCCTCAACCGCATCCCGATCGAAATGAGACATGACATAGCCTTTCGCCGACGTCTCCAGCGGAAGGTAGCGGTCCACGCCTGCGGGGGTCAGGATAACACCGCCCACATGAAGGGAGCTTTCACGATAGACGGAGGTCAAGTCCGAGGCCATCCTCCAGATATCCAAGTATCCGGCAGGCGGATTTTCGGTCTTCAGATAATCCGGAGCCGCAAAATAAGGGGCTCGTTTGCTCAATTCCCGGGACTCGCCGGGGGGGAGGCCGAAAGCCCGCGCCGTTTCATACAGAGCCGAACGGGCCCGGTAATTTTTCAGGCTGCAGACGAAAGCCGCTCCGGTCCGACCTCGTCCATACTTGTCCAAAACATAAGCCAACACCTGATCCCGCATGCGGGAATCGAAATCCAGGTCAAAATCCGGGGGATCATCCCGTCCCCGGTTGAGAAAACGCTCAAAATAAAGATCGAACTTCATCGGGTCCACCCGGGAAATCCCCAGGAGATAGGCCAGGTAGGAGGAAGCGCCCGATCCCTTGAGGTTGTGCAAAATCCCATGGCGGCGGGCAAACCGGACGACATCGTGCACCACCAGGAAATATGGAGAAAACCCCGAGCGTTCGACAACCTCCAATTCCCTTCGAGCACGCTGTCTTTCTTCCCAACTCAGGCTCTTCAGCTCCCGCAGACGCTTCGTCACCACTTCGCGCAAGCCGACCGGGAACAGATCACCGGGGAGGGAGGGCACCACGTCCGAAAATGAAAAACGGCATTTTTCCGCAACCTCAAAGGTCTTCTTCAATGGAGAGTCCACGGCCGAGCCGAACTTGCGTCGGGCATGAATCTCCTGATCGGGACCGAACACGGATATCCGCGGGCCGAATCGATCCCTTTCAGGGGGAAAGGGGATTTTTTTGTGGACGGCGTGCAGAAGCAGCAGACGATCGGGACTGCGGACGAATTTCAGCGGCTGAGCCCAGACCATCGGGGCCCGGGTCTTTCCGGCATACTCGTGAGCTCTTTTGAAATTAAACAGATCACAGCCCACATAAAAATCCTCATGCGGCAGCGGCACGGGCGTCTCCTCGGATTCTCCTTTTCGCACCCCAGGGATCCATATGGTCACCAAATCTTCCGTGCAACCCATTTCCCGCCGATTGAGAATCGCCATCAGGTTGCCGTACCCCGCTTGATCTTTGATCAAAAAAACGAAAACATGATCCCGCAATTTCACTTCGCATCCGAAAACGGGGGAAAATCCGTGCCCGCGGGCCGCGCGTTTCCAACGCCCCCACCCATAGAGATTTCCGATATCGGTCAGGGCCGCGTGCGGAAGTTTTTTTCGCGACACCCAGGATGACAGCTCATCCAGGGTGCCTCCTCCCCGCCCCTTACTGTAAACGGAATGGATGCGCAGCGGAATAAACATTTTTTCTCCTGTATTGTCGTCACCGGTACTCGAGTGAATAGCCTGATCCGGAATCACACGAACGGAGTGTTTCGGTTTTGAGGCGCCTTTTATTTCGTCAAGGAGGCGGTTTTCAGGATGAAGCCGCGGTCTTTTTCAAACCCGTAGACTCCCTCCAACATCCTTTCCCGACCCGTCAGCACGGAGCCGAATCCATATTTTTCCCTCACTCGATCCACGGCGAACCCCAGTTCTTCCTCCCGCGCTCGGTAAGGCTCATAAAGCGAGAGCGGTCGGGACCTCACCAAATCGGAGACCTTGACTCCCACCAAGCGAAGAGACAGCCGCGATCCCGCGAACAGCCCCCAAAAAAGCTCGCGGGCCACCCGGTAAACCGGCCCCATTTCCTGAAGGGGGCTCAGTAAAAGACGCCGGCGGGCCTCGGTTCGAAAATCCGAATAACGCACTTTGACTTCGACGATGTGTGCGAACAGACGGCTTTTTCGCAACGGCAGGGCCAATCGGTCACAGAGGTAAGCCAGGTGAGCGAGCAAAAGACGCTTGTCCCAAATGTCTTCAAGAAACGTGGTTTCCCGTGAGATCGACTTCGGGATGGAGGCCCTCGCCAGCGGACGACCGTCGATCCCGCGGGAGTGAAGGTATAAATCTTCTCCGTTAAGTCCAAAGAGCGAGCGCAGCGTCCCCCGCGGCAGCCCCCACAGATCGCCGATTTTATTGATGTTGAGCATTCGAAGGATAGCTTGGGCCTTGGGGCCGATTCCGGGCATCATCTCGATTCCCAGGTCCTTCAAAAAAGACTCCTCCGCGCCGGGGACGACCTCGAACAGGCCGCCCGGCTTGGCTTTGTTGGTAGCCAGTTTCGCCAACAGTTTGTTGGGACCGGCGCCTGCCGAAACCGTCAGCCCGAGTTCTTGTTCCACCTCTTGCTTGATCGAGCGAACCGCTCGGGAAAACGAGGGGTAAAGCGGACGGCACCGGGTCAAATCCAGATAAGCTTCATCCGGAGAGGCTTCTTCAACGTCCGGCGTATAGCGGGAAAGGATGCGAAAAAACTTGCGGGAAAACACGCTGTAATTTTGAAAATTCCCCCGGATAAATATCCCGTGCGGACAGAGTTGATACGCTTTCCGCAACGGCATTCCGGAATGAACGCCGTATTTCCTCGCGGCATAGGATGCCGTCGACGCCACCCCTCGCTCGTGCATCAATCCGCCTACGATAACGGGTTTCCCTTTGAGCTCCGGGTTGAGCAGTTCCTCCACGGCCGCGAAAAAAGCGTCGATATCAATGTGAACGATGTAACGCTGCTGCATTTTCAAGCCCTCGATTTCCTTCCCGACACGCTCTTTCGCATGCGCGCGCCCGGCGATATTCTTACCATGATTTTCTCCGGGAGGGTACCAACCCTAATATTTGCGCATAACCCCGATGACTTTTCCCAGAATTTTCAGATTTTTTGCCTTGATCACTTCGAACGCCGGATTTTCGGGGACCAGCAAGGCTTCCCCTCGTTCAACCTTCAGCCGTTTCAGCGTCACCGAACCGTCCTCGAGAAGAGCGACCACCATTTCACCGGAGTTCGCGGAATTCGTTCGCTCCAGCAAAACACGGTCTCCATCATCGATGAAGGCATCCACCATGCTTTTGCCTTCGACCTGGATGCAGAAGATATTGCCCTTTTTCCGGCCCACCATCCAATCCGGGACATCCAAGGCTTCCCCGGAAACGTCGAAGGTTTCTTTCGGATAACCTGCAGGGACGAAACCGACCAGAGGCACTTTGACCTGTTTCGGGATCGATTCCCGAGCCCCCGTCAATCGAACCTCCCCTCCGGTTCGCGTCAAATAGCCCTTGCGTTCCAGGCTCAATACATGCTTGAAAACAGCTGAGGGATGAGCGATTTCCAACTCCTTCCCCAACTCACGGATAGAGGGAGAGAAGCCGCGGCTCAGCACGAAGTTTTCGATGGCCGCCAAGACCTCGGATTGCCTTTCGGTCAGCTTTACACGCAGATTGTTCACCATTTTGTTCACCTTACATATAAATAGGATCTTCCCGTGTTTTTGTCAAGCGGAAAATTCCAAACGAAAGAAAAACGCCTAAGGATTCGGCCGAAACACGGGTTCGAAATCACCCTCCTCCTCTCTTTTCTCATTGCATAAAACAAATAATTCTATTATAAAGAATCTTCATAAACGTCCATGCGCAGGAAAATATTACGATTCTCGCTTTTGATCGGGGTCTTCCTGTTCGTGCTGCTTTTCTGCAAAATCGGCCCGGCGCAGATATGGGCCAAGATCCAACAGCTTACATGGCGGAATTTTTTGATTCTTTTCGGCCTGCGCTGGCTTTATTGGAGCCTGCGCACGCTGAACTGGAAGATCGTGTTCGAATGCTACGGCCGGCGGGCTTCATTCTTTCATCTTTTCGGCGCCCGGATGGCGGGCCATGCCTTCAGCTATCTCACGCCCTCGGCTCTCCTGGGCGGTGAAGCGATCCGCGCGATGAGCGTGCGGGATGAAGATCGCGGAAAATGCTTCGCATCGGTCGTCGTGGACAAGACGATCGAATTCCTGACGATAATCGGATTCGTGGTCATCGGTCTGGCCGTAGCCCTGACCAAGATCCCGATTCCCCTCCCCGGCAAGATTTTTTTGATCGTAACCATCCTGGGTGCGGCCCTGCTGGTTCTGTTGCTGTTTTTTAAGCAGAGGCGGGGATTTTTCCTCTGGCTCATCAACTGCCTGAAAAAAGTCAAAATCCGCTTCGCGCTCATCGAAAAAAACCGGGAAAAGCTCCAACGGGTCGACACGTACATCTCCGCGTTCTATTCCAAACATAAGGCGGCATTCAGCCTGGTCGTGTTCCTCTACGCTCTGTCTTATCTTTTCTGGACTTACGAAATCCATATGACGCTGGTTTTCATGGGCGCCGACAACGTCACCTTTCTCGAAAGCTTTTTGATTGTTTCCCTGGGCACCATCGCTTTTTTCATTCCGGCCGCCCCCGCTTCCCTCGGAACATATGAAATAATCTACGTCGGTCTCTTCGCTCTTTTCGGGCTTAAAACGGATGCCGGAATGACCCTGACGCTCGTGCGGCGCATCATATCGCTGTTTTACGCCGGAATCGGATTGTTGGTCATGATGAAAAGGCAGGTGCGGATGAAATCATCCGGAGGAATCTAGACGCTTTCGCTGTTTCAGAAGCAGCACGACCAGAGCGATCGTGATGCCCAGGGATACGATCAGCAACGTCAGAACCCCCGCCTCCAAACGGTTGGCCACCCCGAATACGGCGACCAGGAGCATCAGCAGCGCCCGCGGCTCATCCATCTGCCCGGTACGTTTGCTGTGTACCAGTCCCCGGATGATGTAATACAGCGTAACCTGCAAAAAATAAAGTCCCAAGGTCAATCCGCTCAAAACCAGTAAAGTCAGGCTCCCGCGGTACAGGTACAGTCCCACGGAAAATCCCACGATGATGAAGAATTCGTTGACCCGGTCCAAAAAAATATCCAGATAGGCTCCGAATTCAGAGCATGCATTGCGGGCCCGGGCCAACATGCCGTCGGCGCAGTCGACGATAGAGGAGAGCTGAACCAAAATCGCTCCCCAAACAAAATATTGGTATTCACCGAGTGCAAAGAAAGCCGCGCCGGCGACTCCCAGAAAAAAAGAGAGGACGGTCAGCTGATTGGGGGTGATATTGGTATTATAGACGGCTTTTACCAGCAGGGAGGCCAGCGGCCGGTTCAGATACCGGTTCACCCGGATGAATCGATCCGCGGTCATGCTCACATCGTGCTTCAACGACCGTTCGTAATCGAATTCAAGCGTCGAGTTTAGCATAGATTTCCCCTTGCGCGTACTCAAAATCCGCGAGGCAATCAATCTCAACCCAGGGTCGCCCCGTCAAAAGGACGCCGAATCTTCCATGGTTGGAGCAAAATTCCTCGATCCCTTTTTCAAAAAAATGCTGAAATTCCTCTTTTCGTTCCAAGTCATCGAAGATGCGCGAAAGTTCCCCGATGGCGCCCGCTGAGATCTTGTTGATCCCGATCGCTTCACCCACACAGCGTTTAGGATCGATCTCTTTGCTGATCTCCTTGATCCGACCATCGGAAATCGTCACTTTGACTTCCTCTTCATGACAGACGTTGGAATCATCCACGACCACGCAGTTCTTTTCCGGATGCCGGATGAGATCCTTGAGGATATCTCCATCAAACAGCATATCCCCGTTGATCTGGATGAAATCGCTGTCCATGTGCTTCAAAGCGAGGTTGAGCGAAAAAGCCGTGTTGGTGGAGGCAAAACGCTCATTGACGACAAAACGGATACCGTCATAGCCCCTGGCTTTCACAAGATGTTCGATGCGCTCCCGATGGAAACCCGTAACCAGAAAAATCTCCTCCGTCCCGCACGCTTTCAGGTCCTCGATGATACGTTCCAAAATAGTACGACCGCCGAATTTCAAAAGGCATTTGGGTTTGTCTTTCGTCAAGGGGAGAAGACGTGTTCCGCTACCCGCACACAAAATAACAGCTTTCATTTCCCTGCTTTCATCCGAATTCTCAAACCGGAACTCATTATACCTTCCAAAAAATGAAACAGCAAACGAAATAAACCTGGAACATTCACATGTCAAGCCGCACGCTTCCGCCGGCTTTTGCCTTTTATCTATGATTACGATAAACTCGTATGCAAAACCGGCCGTGCCGGATTCCTCCAACAAGGAGTTGAAACATGAAGAATCGAGGTTACTCATCCATGGTCCCCCCCCCTCATGTCAACCGTAGAGAATTCTTGAAAATCAGCGGCGGAGTCGGCTCCGTCATGGGAATGGGTTTAGTCCTGGGAACCCCCCCGGTCTGGACGCAGGCAAGCCCTCCTACGGAAAGGATCCGCACCAATATCAAGGATGCATTGGCCGTCCCGAGAACCAAAACCTCGCTGCCGGGAACCGCTCCGGGACGGGTGGTCGAGGTTTTCGATCCAAAGGCCATGCCCGAAGGAAAGCCCTCTCGGGATGTCGTCAGTTCCATGTTCTCAAGGGGTCTTCAAAAATTGACGAAAAAAAATCCTCAAGAAAGCTTCGATTCGCTTTTTCGCAAAGACGACATCGTCGGCATCAAAGTCAATCCGGTCGGCGCGGGATTTATCAACACCAACCATGAAGTCGTTCAAGCGGCGATCGATTGGCTGGAAAAATCCGGAATGCCGCGAAAGAACATCATCATCTGGGATCGATTCGATTACATGCTGACCGACGCCGGATTCACGCCGGAGCGTTTCCCCGGAATCGGCATCGCCGGACTTCAGACCATGGATGAAGCAGCCGCCGAAGGACGAAAAGACGACGACAGCGCCTGGTTGACAGCCGCCGGTCATCACGTCAGCGAAAATAATTTCGACCGTGAAGCGTACTACTGGGCGGATGTCGAGGGACCAAAAGACAAGCCCTATCTAAACCAGCACGTATTCAACGGAAAATACTCATATTTCGGAAAACTGCTCACCCGGAAGTTGACTAAAATCATCAATATCCCGGTATTCAAAAATACCGGATCCGGGATTTCCATGGCCACCAAGAATATCGGCTACGGCTCTATCTGCAACACTAATCGACTTCACAAACCCTTGTTCTTCGATGTCTGTACCGAAGTCCACGCGTTTCCGGTTATCCGGGATAAACTGGTGCTGAATATCACGGACGGGCTCCGCGGCCAGTACGACGGCGGCCCCATGCCCGCGGCCAAATTCGCCTATCTTTACAACCGGTTGTTTTTCGCCACCGATCCTTTTGCTCTTGATTCGGTATGTCATCGACTGCTCGTGGAAAAGCGCAAGGCCATGGGTGTCAAAACCAACGAACATCCTCGTTACACACAGTACCTGCGCTATGCCGAGGAGTTGGAACTCGGGATCGCGGACCCGGATAAAATCCAACACGTAACGGCTTAAATCCGGAGACACATGAACATAAGACGCGCTCTTATCGCCTGGCTGCTGCTGATACCGCTCTCGCTCCCCGCTCAGAACAGAGGCTTTCCCGAGGACGGATTCATATCAGGATGGAATCGGGAAGGGCCGGTAAAACACTTTTCACCGGCAACTCTCTTCAATCATATCAACGGAGGCGCCGAACTCTTCCTGGAATTCGGATTCGAAGAACTGCTGGTGCAGAATTACAAAAGCGGTCCCCATGAAATCGGGATACAGGTCTACAGGATGCGGGATTCCGAAGCCGCTTTCGGCATTTATCTCCTCAAGAGAGGGAAGGAAACTCCCCTGGAAGCCATCCCCGCCCGCAATTCCTCGGACATGATGCAGTTCACGATCGTCAAGAACGATCATTTCATCCTGATAGATAATTTTCAGGGGAATAAAGATCTGGTTCCCGTCATGGTGGAGCTGGCACGAGTGGTTTTGGAGCCCATCGCCGCAGACGACCCCCTCATTCTGCCCGAAAGCCTGCCCCGCCCGGGAATGCGACAAGAATCCTTGCTCCTGTTCCGCGGTCCTTTCGCTCTTCAACCGCTCTTCACTTTCGGCGAAGGCGATATTCTCCAACTTCGGGGCCGAATCACGGGATTCGCCGTCGAGTACACCGAACCCGCCGTTCCCTGTACCCTGCTTTTCATCCCTTATCCCGAAATATCCGCTGCCCGGGATGCGCTGACCCATCTTCGCGCTCACCTCGATCCTTACCTCAAAATCCTGTCTTCATCCGAAAACGGATTCACTTTCAAGGATTATCGCGGCCGATACGGATCGGTGCTCATGGAAAGGAATGAGCTTCGCCTCAAAATCAATCTTCATTCTCCCGAGAACTGAATCCCATTTCTTCGATCCCGTTTTTCCGGTCAAATGTTCGATCGACGAGATACCGTCTGCTCGGGATTAAAGCTTCCACCCCCCGGCAACGATCAGGTTGATTCCGGTTATGTAACCGGCTTCTTCCGATGCCAGGAAGGCGGCCGCCGCCGAAACGTCATCAAAGGACCCCAAGCGGCCTATGGGGACTTTCGCCTGCTTCGGAAGCACCCCCCCTTCGATAAGTCCGGGAGAGACCATGTTGATCGTGATGCCCCCCGACGCTTCGCCCCGAGCCGCGGTGCGCGTAAGGATAAGCAGTCCGGTTTTAGCGGCTGCATAGGGAGCGATGGTGGGAAACGCCGTCAACTGTTCGACCCGACTGTACCCAAGGTTGATGATCCGCCCCCATTTCCGGGACCGCATTCCGGGAAGGACGGCGGTCATGCAAGCGGCTGCGCTGATCAGGTTCTCCCGGATAACGGCATTCCATTCCGCCATTGAAAATTCCGCCCAGGGCTTGACGCGTATCGGTCCGACATTATTGACCAAAATCGCGATCGAGCCCAATTCGCCCTCTACGACCCGCATCAAATCCCTTCCTCCCGAATCCCGGGTCAGGTCGGCCTGGAAGGCGGCGCTCCGCTTGCCGAGTTTTTTTACGGCCTCGACAGTTTCCATGGCCCGCTCAAGATCGGTGTTGTAATGGACGGCGACTCCCTCCACCGCCGATTCCGCCAAACGTAGAGCGATGCTCCGGCCCATGCCGCTGGCGCTTCCCGTAACAAGTACAATTTTTCCATCCATGATATCAATCCGGCGCCTCTTCAAGTTCCAGGGAGCGAGATCTCCCTGATCCGTTGTCCAATGGTATTATAAATCAAACCGTTTCCACAATGAAAGCGCCGCTCCTCCCTCTTCGCTCCATTCTGATCCCGGAATCATCCGCCTCCATTATAATTCAGATTGATTTTCTCGGAGCCAGGATATACAATTTTTTTCTAGACGGACGATTCAGGAGAGATTCAGGCGTTTAGACGGAAACGCATGATCCTAACGATTCCGGAATCATTCCGTAATAAAATCCAATGAAAGAAAACGCATTCATATGAAAAGCCAAAATTCAAAAGTACTTATCACCGGCGCCGCCGGACAGATCGGCTCGGAATTGACGACCTCCCTGCGAGCCCGCTACGGCAGCGACAGGGTCATCATGTCCGACATTCGCACCGACATTAAAACCGAGCTGCGCGAATCCGGCCCCTACGAGATCCTCGACGTCACCGACTCGAAAGCCGTCGCGGCCCTGCTCAACAAATATGATATCGATACGATTTATCATATGTCGGCCATCCTCTCTGCAAACGGAGAAAAGAATCCCCAACTCGCCTGGAATGTCAACATGAACGGAACCCACAACATCCTGGAAGCCGCACGAGAAAAAAAAGTATCCCGGCTGTTCATCCCCAGCTCCATCGCCGCCTTCGGCCCGGAAACACCCCGAGACGATACCCCCCAGGAAACCATCCTGCTGCCTAAGACCATGTACGGCGTAACGAAAGTCGCGGGCGAGCTTTTGTGTGATTATTACGTGATGCACTACGGGATGGATATCCGCGGCTGCCGCTATCCCGGTATCATCAGCTACGAAACGCTCCCCGGCGGCGGAACCACCGACTATGCCGTCGCCATATTTTATGCCGCGATAAAAGACAAAACATACACCTGCTTCGTCAAAGAAGACACCACCCTCCCGATGATGTACATGCCGGACTGCCTTAAAGCCACCATCGATTTGATGGAAGCCGATTTCTCCCGGCTCAAACATCACTCAGGATTCAATCTGGCCGGCATGAGTTTCACCGCGGGCGAATTGGCGGCGGAGATCAAAAAGCATATACCGGAATTTACCTGTCATTACGAACCGGATTACCGCCAGGCCATCGCGGATTCCTGGCCGCGCACCATCGATGATTCCGCGGCTCGAACCGAATGGGACTGGAAGCCGGCATACGATCTCGCCTCCATGGCGAAAGACATGCTCCGGGTTCTCGGGGAAAGGCATGAGGCGGGCCTGCTTCCGGACTGACACCATCTTGACCGCCGACCCGCCCCTCCCTGGTATTAAGGAAAAAACCGTACGCAACGCCTTCAAAAATCCGAATAAGACATATGGCCCACCCTCATATTAAGGTATTTTCAGGGCCAACCCACCCCTCCCTCGTATTCAGGTTAAAAACAAAGCGATGAAAAGACGTCTTTAACCACTAAATCCAGGATAAGGCGGTGTGAGAGCAGACGCGACATATGGGGCCGACCCGCCCACCCTCATATTAAGGTATTTTCAGGCTAAATCCCGTCAGTGAAAAGACATCTTTAAGCACCAAATCCAGGATAAGGCGGTGTGAGAGCAGACGCGACATATGGGATTTAGCCTGAAAATGGCCGTGAAGGAGGAAAGCCGCTGAAAGCGGCCGCTGAGTATGTCTGAGCTCCAAAGGAGCGAGTTACGCAAGCGCCGAATGAACCCCCGTTTTCACGGCGTTAAAAATCCCATCTAAGCGACGATCTCACACCGCCGTTCCTTCCGACCCGCCGCCAACCCGCCCCGCCCTTATATTAAGGAAACA
>Ga0180432_10000422_pt1 | contig 68712 bp, 43 predicted proteins | sample SS_ome_10_FD_132414 | JGI IMG/M metagenome (GOLD analysis project Ga0180432, IMG submission 132414) | Hypersaline lake sediment archaeal communities from the Salton Sea, California, USA - SS_1_MS_2 metaG | ecosystem: Environmental > Aquatic > Non-marine Saline and Alkaline > Hypersaline >...
ATTCTTGTGCGAAACTTCCATTGGGCAGCCTCCTTGCTAGTATGGATGTGGGTTACAAGCATACTTTGCACGGATTGCTGCCTTTTGTCAACTCAAGCTATGCACAATTTCAGATACACACCCGCTCGAATTATACCACCGAGGGAGGAGAACTTCCAGTTCTCTCCGCTGACTTTGCCGTTCGGCCCGATAGTCTCTCACAGGCGCTGGTCCAAACTTGTGGGCAGCGCCTCCAACCAGCGACGCGTGGCTCGAGGCGACGTCAGGCGACAATTGGCCCTGGTGTTGCGTGCTTCTGAAGCGACCAGAATGGCGATTCCTCCGTGCGCCTTGATGACGTCAAACGCTTCCTCGTCTTTGTCGTCGTCGCCCAGGTAAAGCGGCAGGGCGCCAGCCCAGGGGTAACGCTCCAGCAGATATTCCACCGTCTGTCCTTTGTGGGCCAGTCCCGGGCCGACTTCTAGAAATCTGTGTCCACCCAGCAGGCGAAACAAATCGGTGGGCGCTGCGCCTTCCGCTATGCGGCGCGCGGCAGACAGCACCATACTCGCCTCGTCACCTTTTGCAAAACGAGCATGGAGCGCCAGCGCCCAGCCCTTGTCCTCCAGGAAGAACCCCTCACGATCCGTGATCAGGCGCATCCACCGTGGCTTGAGGGTATCCAGCGCCGGGCGGATGGCGTCGTACTCCACCCGGTTGATCCGCTTCCCTTCTGGTGTTCGCAACTCGACGCCGTAGGTGCCTGCCAGCAGAATGCCCGGCACCGGCACCAGTACTTGCACGTGATTCAGCCTGCGGCCACTGATCACCGCTACCCGGATGAGGGGATGCTGAGCCAGTTTGGTGAGCAGATCTATGATATCCGGGTCGGGGTTGACGTGCTCTGGCGTGGGGGCAAAGTCGGCCAGTGTGCCGTCGTAATCCAGGAACAACCGCAGACGCTCGGCCTGGGCCAACCGCTCATTGATCCATTCAGGATTGCACAGCATCACACGTCCCCCTTGCCTTCTAGCAACGGCCGGATGTCCCGCTGGAAAATCGCACGCCAGGTGTAATTCTTTCGCACCCGGCGGCGCAGACGATGCACCGGACTCTGCTCAACCCGGGCCTGGATCTGCCCGGCTACGTGCGCGGGGTCCTCGTCAGTGTCGAACAGGATCGTGTCCACCCCACCGATCTCCTCAGCCGCCGGCACGTCTGTACACACGACCGGCACGCCGAGCAAGCCCGCTTCCAGGATCGGCATACCAAAGCCCTCTCTGTGACTGGGCATGAACATCACGTCGCTCACGCGGAACAGATCTCCTACCACTCGTGCTTCAATGGTGTACGGCTGGTCTGGGTCTGGACCGGACTCGAAGACAAAGCGCATCTCCTCCTCGATGTGCAACTGTTGGCGCAACGCCTGCAACGACCGAAAGTAGGCCATGCTCTGTGCGTCGTGGGGATCGGGTGGCCCGGTCACGACCAGTTTCGGGCGGCAGCCCCCTGCTTTTAACGCCGCCACCACGCGCAGCGCATATTCGATGTTTTTGGCCCGAGTTACGCGCACCGGCATCAGCAAGGTCAGGTCGCTTTCCAGGAGACCCAAGTGGGTCGCCAGGGCGCAGCCCTCCTCAGACAATCCTAGCAGCGTTTTTGGGTCAACTCCATTGTAGATTACGAGAACCTCCTCCGGTGGGCAACCGAGAAGTGTCGCCAATGCGCGCTGTCTGCGTCTCGATACCACGACGTAGGTCAAATCTGCGCGATAGGTACGCAAGAGGTCCCAGGGATAGCCCGGGTGGACCTTGGAGCGCGAGCTGGGACTGGTCCAGGTAAAGTCGTGGCACCAGGCAATGGAGTGGCGAATGGTGCCCGCGTCCAACAGGCGGTGGAGGGCTGCCGTGAGGGGCAGGTTAAAGTGCTTGGTGAGCACGTTGTGCACGATCACGTTGTCAAACCGGCCCAGGGTTGACGTAAGAGCCTCGATTAGGCGATTGGTCAGGTCATCGAACGCGGCTGGCATCTGGCCCTCCTCCAGCGCCACACCAACCTGTGCTATCTCCTGATACCGCGAATCCATCTCTGGGATGCGGACAAAGCTCACGCCAGGCGGAAGCGCTGCCCGCTCACCCCGGCCGGCGATGATGGTGACTGGGTATCCGGCCTTGGCGAAGACTTGTGCGTGGGCCTGGATCACGGCCTCCACGCCGCCCACGACGGGTGGGGCGGTGTAGTGCAGTATTGCTGTGGCGGGTCTTTTCATAGAGCCTCATCTATCAGTAAGCGAAGCGGCGTCATAGACCAAGTTCAGCAACAGTCTCCAGTTGGCGGTATAGCCAGGCTGTGATGTCTTCGTGCTCGATCAGCCGGCGCAGCCGCTCGGCGCGTTCTTGCCGCTCCTCGAGTGGCATAATCAGCGCCTGGTGGAGCGCCTCGGCCGTAGCGTACACATCGCACGGTGAGATGACGATCGCCCCCGGCTCAAGCTGCTGGCGAGCCCCCGTCCGCTCGGAAAGGATGAGTACCCCGTCGCGTTGGTTCACGATTGGCCCCTCTTTGGCGACCAGGTTCATGCCATCGGCGATGGCGTTCACCAGTAAGACGTCGTACAGTTGCAGGGCCGCCACTGCCCGTGGGTAGTTTTCACCCACGAGAATGCGCACCGGTTCCCACTCACTGGCACCGTACCTGGCATTGACGCGACCGGCGGTAGCCATAAGATCATCCAGGTAGGCGCGGTACTCGCCCACTTTCAGCCGTGATGGCACCAGCAATGCCAGGAGCTTTACCCGTCCGCGGTGTTCGGGATAAATGTCTAACATTTCCTCAAAGGCGCGGAAGCCGCGCACGACGTTCTTGCTTGGTTCGATGCGATCAACGCGCAGGATCAGTTGGCGATCCTCTGCCAGGTCATGTATTTCTGAGCGATATTGTGCCACTTCTGCCGACGCCGCCAATTGCCTCAGCGCTTCCACGTCAATTGAAATAGGGAAATCGCGCACGTGTGTGGCGTGGTTGCGATACCACACCCGCCCGCGCTTGTAGTTGGCGTGCGCACGCGGCAGGTGCGATTCGCAGGTGCGAAGAAAGTTCAGTCCATCCTCGCGCGTCTGGAAACCCAGGAGGTCCACCGCGCACAGCCCGTCCAATATCGCCTGCCGCATAGCAGGCGGCAGGATGCGCCAGTACTCTGGCCCCGGCCAGGGGACGTGTACAAAGTGCGAGGTCGTTGGCCGTTCGCATGGCCGCAACCTTTGCCGCAGAAAGCGCGCTACCAGGTACAGATGATAGTCCTGTAACATGACCAGCGTGGGGCAGGACGTGACGCGGACTTGTTCGGCAATTGCCTCCGCAAACATGCGATTGACCGCCACGTAGCCCTCTTCCCAGGCCTGCCAGGTAGCACGGTCAATCACCGGTGCGCGCGGCACGTCCCACATCGAGTGCTGCAGGAACCACAAGAGCGGGTTGGCGATGACGTTGTAATACCCCTCGTAGGCCGGCGCTTCTGGCGAGAGGAACCGCACCTGGATGTTGCTGCCATCAGCCAGCGCCACGCTTCCTGCTCGCCAGGCCGCGTCGGCTTTGGTCCGCGCGCAGGCGATCCAGACGGTGTCCGTGTGTTGGCAGAGGCCAAGCAGTGCTTTGACCAGCCCTCCTTCCCCATACTCAAACTGCAAATTACCGTATTGATCGGTCTCAAAGGTACCGGGTCCCCGGTTCGCAGCGATGAGCAGCGCCCGGTTCGAGAAAAACTCGGCTGCACTTGCTTTCGTAACAGAATCTCCCGGCGTGCCATTGGTCGGTGCCGTTCTCATTCGACGTTCTCCTCCCGGCTGGCCTGAAGCGCCAGGTCAATGAATGCTGCGGCGGTCCACCCGAATGTCTCGGCGGCGGTCGCCGGCGGCTGACCGGTCTGCGAGCTGTAATACTCATAGATGCCGGGCTGGCTCATCACCAGTTCCAGCGTCTGCTCACGCAACGCGTTAGCCAGGGTGTGTTCTCCCACCTGGCGCAGTGCTTCGATGAAAAAGTAGTTGATGTTGACCCACACCGGCCCGCGCCACATCGTCTCCGGGGCGTAGTGTGGGTCGTTGCGCGCTACCGTCGGCAGGGCGTACTCTCCCCAAAACTCGTCGGGATTGGTGAGGTGGGCGAGGAGCCGGCCGCGGATACCATCGGGTAACTGACCGGTCCACAATGGATAGAGGTTGAACGGCGTGATGACGGGAATAGGCTGCTCGTCGTGCAATGCGTGGAACAGGCCCGCTTCCTCGTCCCAAAAGCTCTCGAGCATCCGGCGCACGATCGCGGCGGCGCGACGGCGCCACATTGCACCTTCGGCGTCCATGCCCAGCGCTTCGGCCATCACTGCCAGTGAACCCATCTGCACGCACAAGTAGGTGTTCAAGTCGGGCGATTCAACCGGCATCCCGTGATCCCAAAGTGGACTGTCGTCCAGGCCGGAGGAGTAGGGATGGTTATACTGTGCCAACCCGTCTACGTCGTCGTCGTTCATGCTGAACCACCAGGCGTTCCAGCGCACCAGCGGCACGTAGACTTCTTGCAGGAAATCCAGATCGGGGTCGGTCTCGTGCAGCTTGAGTACCGCCCAGGCTAGGATGGGCGGCTTGGTGACCTCGGCACGGATAGGGTGGTCAATTTCGGCGACGACGCCTTCGTCGTAGACGGCGTCCGGCAGCATGCCGTCGGGGAGCTGGCAAGCCAGCATGGCGCGGATTTGATTGCGCGCCAATTCAGGGTCAACGTGGCGGTAGGCCAGGGCATGCATAGCGCTATCCCACAGCCACAGTCCCACATAGTTGATCTTGGAGGGTATCATGGCTTCGTAGGCCACCTTTCCCTGTGGGCTGATGAGGTTGTTGGCCATGATCCACCATGCATACGTGTAGGTGAGGCGATATCGCTCGTCCACCGGCGGAACCCTGCTGAACCAGTTGTGCCAACGTACCTCGGCCGCAGCGCACGAGGTGGAGAATGGCAATACGTCGAAGGCTGGATCCGAGCTCTCGTGAACTGCAAGCGCAATCGCACAATCGTCGCCGGCCTGGACGATGAACTCGACGGTGTAGCCGCCTTCCTCAGGCGTGATCTGGTTGCGGACAGACTCGCCCTTGCTGGCATAGGCCAGATTGCGGACCGCCTTGAACGTACCGCCGTGTTCCGTCTGTTCCCAGAACTGGGGCGAAACGTGGAACCGCAGGCCGGCCGTCACCTGGGGCGGCAGGCCGAAAGCGAGTGTGCGTCTGTCCTGAAAGACCAATCCGAAATCACCCAGCCGGGTGCGAAGGTACAGCACGTGGGGATAGGTCACGAGCTCAAAGTCGAGCGGTTCGCCCTCCTCGTCCACCAGGAAGATGTCGCGCACGAACGGGGCGCGTTGCCGGTATGCGTCTATGTCGGGTTGCAGTTCAGTGAGCCGCTCGGCTAGCTTCACTAGCAACCGGCTTTGCCCGGGTGCCTGAAAGACCAGCAGGCGTGAACCACGGTCGCTAAATGGCACACGCTTGATGTCGATGTGGTTTCTGAGCAAATTGAGATGCGGGGATGTCGTCATTATACTTGCCCTTTCGCTCCCCAAAGACGTCGCACTCTTTGGGCATAGTGGTGCTCCTTCCTCCAGTTCCGCGTGATCAAAACACCGGGGCAGTGGCGGGTTGCTCGTGTCTCGTGCTGGAGGTGTTGCAAGATCGGACTGTGGTTAGTCCCTTGGTTCGCTAGCTGATGAGATCGCGCAGCTTGCGCCCGCGCCTCGTCCTCCTCAGGACGCGGAATGCCTTTTGTTCGATCTGGCGCACACGCTCGCGCGATATGCCAAGACGTTGCCCGATCTCTTCGAGCGTGTGTTTCTCTTGCCCATTCAATCCGTAACGCATCTCTAGCACCAACCGCCGCCGCTCGCCGAGCGAATCCAGGGCGGACTGCACCTCTTCGCTGAGGAGTCTCCTGTAGACCGTCTCGTCCGGTCTTGGCGTGCTGTTATCCTCGACAAAGTCGCCTAGCCGGGCCTCGCTATGCGACGCATCGCCAGACACCGGCATATCCAGCGACAGCGTCTCCTGCGAAAGGCGCATTATCTTTTCTATCTGACTGATAGCACGACGCAGTTGATGCTTCTCAAAGTATGGCAAGGGCTCTCCTGCCGCTCGCGCGCGCTGGATGGCTGTCCTGTCCTCCGCTTCCAACAGGTCCGACGCCATCACCACTTCCTCCATCGTAGGTTCTCGCCCCATCTTTTTCGTCAGTTCGCGCTGCAAGCCCCATAATTTGTTGATACGAGTCCCTACGTGGACGGGGATACGGATGATGCGACTATGGTTTGAGACGGCCCGACCAATCGCCTGGCGGATCCACCAGGTGGCGTAAGTAGAGAACCTGAATCCCAGGGTGTGATCGTATTTCTCAGCCGCTCGCATCAAGCCGGTGTTCCCTTCCTGGATCAGGTCCAGGAACGTGAGGCCACGCCCCACGTGTTCTTTGGCGATGCTGACTACCAGGCGCAGGTTAGCCTGAGTCAGATGTTGGGTGGCCTGGTGTGCGCGCTCTTCTAGGTCATCCCACAGCGCCGATAATTCCTCTTCGCTCGGCCTCTCGCCATGCTCGGTCACGCGGTGCGATGGAGAGGTGCGTTGCTCGTTTCGCCCTCGGAGTACAAGAATTTTCAATGATCTGCGCACATCCGAGAGAATCCCACTCCTGGTCCGAGCTCCTGAATCACCTATCTCTTTGGGGATCCAATCTAGTATGGGCTCGGGTAGCAGGTAGAGCAATAGCACAACCTCGAAGAGATTGCTGGTCAGCGCCTCCCAACCCTCATCGTGCTGAGATTCCGGCCACTCCGATTGTTCCAAAAAGTCGTAGAGATACGGCGTGATCTCCGGTATCAGCGCGTGCCGCATCGCCTTGGTTTCGTTCACCAACGCGGCCAGATCGGGCAGTGGCACGTTCAGACGCTCGCAGTTCCGGCACACGACTGACCACACCTGGCGGAGTGAATGGAGCACACTATCCAGGGTTTCATTCGCGGTGGGCGTCCGCCCTTTGCGCTCGTTCAATCGAACTCGTAGAGCCTCCAGGTGGGAAACCGCCTCTCGTTGAATAGAGAGCCAGATCTCCTGGTACGGGGCAAGGAGCGGCGCCTTTGCGATCTCGCGCAGGTATATTCCCACCATATCGTCTGTCGGGACGTTTCTTGTAGTGTTCATCTATCTGACAAAGTGTGCTCTAGACGTATCTTCTCAATAAGGTTGGGCAAGACCTCCGAGGTTTGCAGATTTGTATCCTCCAGCAGGTTGGAGCTGTGAGATTCGCTTTCCAAGTCGAATACGCCGCCCCAACCTCGGAGGTCTGAAGTGTTACCCCATAATCTTGAGATGATACCTCTAAACAACGGTGAAATCTAAATCACACGGTTGTGTTTCAAATGGGTTGGAGACCTCCCCAGGTTGGACACAAAGTCGTTTCGGGCGTGGATTCACTCCGCAAACTTGTGTTTTGGCATCGGAAACGGCAACCTGCGGGAGCGATCAGTAGCGGAATATGGCAGCTAGGGATGTTTCATCAGGCATCTCTTCGGGTTCAACCACGTGGACCGTCCCCCCGTTCAAGAGGGTCTGGACCGCGGCGAGATCTAGCAAATCCTCATTACTGGGTTTGGCCTCTTTGTGCAATTGGACTATATTCGTATCCAGACTAAAAGAGCCCCACCGCTGAATACCAACAGCGACGAATAGCGTCTCGACCCGTCCTTGATGAGCGGCGGGAATGATGTCCTTCAGATCATTGGAGACTTGCTCACTGCCGACCCCCGCGAGCTTGTTGTATCGGGCAGCCGCCTCCTTCTGTGCTGCCAGAAAGAGCGGACGCACAATGGCCCAGGCATACTTGTGCAATTCCTCCACGTTCAGTTCCTCGGGGTTTCCCTCAACTCCCCCTTCTACCAGATGAGGATACGTGTTTGCCTCTTGATAGATCGGGAGGAGATAGTCAACCCCGGCCAATACCAGAGGCGCTTGCTCGTGCCGAAGCAACTCCTGCAAACCCTCATCAACTTGGTGAAAGTACCGTAGCAGGTTCGACTTGGCATCATTACTGCCGGCCCCGTGGCCGTGAAAAGTCGCCGGGCGTTCGCCCCTGCTACCAGGAGTGCGCGTGCTGGTGTGGAACTGGCGCCGTTTTTCGGGATCATCATATCTGAGCGCCTCGGTGAGGCTGGTCGGAACTCTTTCCAGATTGACCTCGCTGACGCTGTATCGTGTACCTTGAAGCAACCTGACCTCGTTCTGGCTGAGCGCCAGGACGTAGAACTGTCCGTCACTGCTGAACAAGGGAAGCAGTGGCTTGATGTGAAAACGGTTGGTGACAACCACCAAAGCATCAAAATTCAATGGAAGGCGATAATAGCGGAACATCTCCCGAGAGAGAAATATAGCCAGTCCATCGCTCTGATGTTGCCAGAAAAGGCCATCTTGCAAGAGCCTTTGAACCGGTTTGAGCAACTCCTTTGTGTCGGGAGTTCGAAGACCACCGGCGAGCAGATGTTCCTCGGCCTTACCCAACAAGTTCTTTAGCCGAAGCGGATCCTGTCGAGTTTCTCTTCCCACCCGGTGCGTGGGCAGATAAATCGAGATGCACAATCCCGAGGTTTTCCGCGTCAATGCCCTTAGCTCGTCTCTGTTCAATATGTTCATGTCGAAACTATGCTACCTTCTTTGGATGCAGGCTTTCCCACAATCGGCCCCTGACCTGAGCCTCGGCGTCCGCCAAATCAGTACCTTGTGCGGCGGCAATCTCGCCTGCGAGGAGTCTTATTCCTTCCTTGTACATTCGTTTCCCTCGTGTGTTGAGGCTACCCTCCTGTTTCCGTCGCCAGGCCATGTCCCTCACCGTCTCTGCGATCTGGAGAAGGTCTCCGGTTCGAAGCTTCGATTTGACCAATTCGTACCGTTTCTTGTAGTGAGCGGGCAGTTTCTCGGGGGCGGCGAGCAGGACGCGCCACACGCGCTTTAACCTGGACCGCTGGATTGCGTGCCGCAGCCCCCTTGCCTTGGCGGCTTTGACCGGGATCATCAGCGTGGTATGCCCCTGGCCAAGCAATTTGACCCTGTAGTACTCTTTGCTACTTCCGTGCCGTTCTAGTTCCTCTATGTCCGTCACGATACCGGCTCCACGAATCGGATGGACGACCGCTTCACCTACTTCAAACATCCTGCTACCTCCTGTCTCTGTCCTGCAGAATAACGCTCTGTAGTTGGGCTTGTTTTGCATGGCTGCTCCGGGGCAATGATCTGAGCCCGCGGTTCATCCAGTTCACGTTACAGAATCTCCTTTGCCTGGTCTTGCATCTTTTTCTCCGGGGTAACTGCCCAGTCGTCGAATCTAGGCCAGGGCTGCGAATTTCAACGGTTCTTGGAAAGCAAACGAGGAAGGGCCTTGTGAAACTGTCATAGTAGGTTACGCCGAACGTACGAAAATTTCACTGGAAAGGGTGCTACTGTGACAGACGCTCCAGTGCGCGATCCAACCAGGCTAACTCTGCCGTCGCTGCTGCTAATCCAAAGTCAAACGCCAGGTGTTGCCCTAATCCCACGGCTTTGTGATGGGGCTCAGTGATCTGTTCCAGAGCAGCACGATTAGATGCGACCTGCCAGCGCCGTTGCTGTAGGCACGCGAGCAGGCCGGCGCGCGAGAGACTGCCGGCCAACATCAAACGCATCAGGAAAGCCCTCAGAGATACGTCAGGCTCGACCGGCTGGTTGATCCACTCGTGCAGCACTTGCCGACCTGGCTCGGTGATGCTGTAAACCTTCCGTGGTGGTTTATCATCGCTATGAACGACATCCACGATTACCAGGTTGTCTCTCAGCAAAGCATGCAGTGTAGGGTACAGACTGCCAAAACTGGGGCTCCCGATCAGCCAATCGAGGCTCTTGAGGAAACGCTTGATATCGTAGCCTGACATTGGCTGTTGGGCCAGCAAACCCAGAATGAAATGACGAAAACTCATAGCGGCTACACCTCTAACTCAGATAATGCCGTAGCTTGCGGCTGCGACGCGGATGGCGCAGTTTCCTTAGGGCCTTACGCTCAATCTGGCGAGCGCGCTCCCGGGTCACGCCGAGTTTCCTCCCTACCTCTTGCAAAGTGTGAGCGCGGTCGCCATCCAGGCCAAAGCGCAAGCGCAGGACGCGGACTTCGCGTGGCGTGAGGGCAGTCAGCATCTCTTCCAAGTCCTCGCGCAACAGGTGCTGCTCGACGCTTTGAGCTGGTGAGGGCGTATCCTCGTCTTCGATAAAGCTACCGAATTCGGTCGCTCCCTCCTCGTCGCCCACCGGTTTATCCAGCGATATGGGACGCGCCGAGACATGCAGCATCCACCGCACTTTGTTGGAATCCAGCCCCGCTTCCTCAGCTATCTCCTCGGGCGCAGGCCGATGTCCTGAGCGCTGCTCCAGTTTTTGCGCCGTCCTGAGAAGTTTTCTGATCCGGTCGCCCATGTGAACGGGGATGCGGATGGTGCGTCCCTGTTGAGATAAGGCGCGAGTGATGCCCTGGCGGATCCACCAGGTGGCATAAGTGCCGAACTTGTATCCCCGCCGATAATCGAACCTATCGGTTGCCTTGATCAGACCCAGGTTGCCCGCCTGAATGAGATCGAGGAAAGGCAATCCCAGTCCCCTGTATCTCTTAGCCACGCTCACCACGAGACGTGTGTTGGCCTTGATGAGGTGTTGGCGGGCCTCTTGCCCTTGCCTGACTTTGCGCTTCAGCCTGGCCCGCTCTTGAGCATCGTGATCGTTGCGAGCTAACTGATGCTGAGCTTCTCGCCCTTGCTCCAATTGCTTGGCCAACGCCACTTCCTCCTCGTACCTCAGGAGGGGCACGTCGCTCATCTCACTAAAGTACAAGCCGACGGTGTCGTTGGCGGGAATGAGGCTCAAGTCGGAGGTGGCGCTCCAATCCCCATCCCCGCCCTCCACCCGCGCCCTATCCTCTTTGGCCTCCTCCTCGCTGTTGTAGACTTGGATTTCTCGATCGTGGAGAGCGGCAAAGAGGGTATCTAGTTGATCCAGGTCATTCTCCACTTTAGGGAACGCTTCCAGTATCCGGTCGGAGGTGAGGTATCCTTGCTCGCCCGCCTCGTCCAGCAACCATTGGATTCTATTCAGTTGCTCCTGCGCTTTGCTCTCTTTCATACACGTCTACACACCCTTATGCTTGGGAATCTTGTGCTTGAGGCGCAATTACCCAGGCACCCTGCCAGACTTGAAATCGGACACAGATTTTCGCCGCGTTCTGTGGATCAGCGTCTATCTGCGCCCTAAAGGATACGTTCCAACCTTTTTACCTGGAGATGGAAGGAACGATTCACTCTCACCAACTTGCCTTGCGAACGCCCGGTATCAGTCCCTGTAGCGCCAACTCGCGAAAGCAGATGCGGCATAACTTGAATCGGCGTATGTAACCCCGGGGACGCCCGCATATCTTGCAGCGGTTACGCACCTGCGTTTTGTGCTTTCTGCGCTTCTCCCGTTCGATCAGGCACTTTCTGGTCACGAAATCTCCTCAAAACTTGTTCGTCGAGCTTGGATTCTTGAGATATGGACGGGACTGAAACCATCTCCTCCAGCCTGAGCGCGACCTGGCGTTTCCGGTCGTTGATTCCCAACACACACACGGTGACCGGAGAACCTGGCTCCAGATCTATGAGATTAGCCTCGCCGCCTGGTATTTCAGAAACGTGGATCAATCCCTCAACTCCCTCGCCGAGGTTCACAAAGGCGCCAAACTCTACCACGTTTGTCACAGTCCCTTTGACAACGCCCCCCTCGTGCAGATGCCCGGTCACACTATGCCAGGGATCGGGCAACAGCCGCTTGCGGCTCAACCCGATACGCTTCCGTTCTCGATCCACATTGATGACATACACTTCCACTTTATCTCCTACGTTCAGTACCTCTTGTGGATGGTCTATGTGCCTCCAACTCAGTTCAGAGACGTGGATCAAGCCGTCCAGGCCACCCAAATCCACGAAAGCGCCAAAGTCAACCAGGTTGCACACGATGCCGGTCCTCACTTCCCCTGCGGTCAATTCCTCGAGCAGTTGCTGACGCCTGCGGCGTCTTGCAGCGCGCTCCGACAACACCAGACGCTGCTTTTGCTGATTCACTTCGATCACCACCAGTGACAGAGTCTGTCCTACCAGCTCGGCCTTTGCCTCCCGCAGACGCTTCCCCCGCCAACCCCGGGGTATGGAGGTCAGGTGCGAGTTCGGAACGAACCCTTGCAGGGGGCCAAATGGGACAATGACACCCCCACGGTTGGACTTGGTCACTGTGGCCTCGAAAACATTCCCACTCTCCAACAAATCCTGGGCCCTCAGCCAGTCCTTATGCTCCAGCCCCTTATTCAACGATACCAGGATGACCCCGTCGCGACGCCCCCAGGTTTTCAGGATGACAATTGGGACGTGATCTCCAACTTCCAGGCTGGCGCGGTAAGCATCGTCCAACAACTCTAGGTCAGTAGGTGGGACAATGCCATCCCGTTTGGCTCCCAGGTCAACGAACATGTCGTTCTCGCCGATGGAAAGGATGACCGCTTCACGAACCTCTCCACGCCTCGGGCGTGTGTAGTCGTATTTTTCCTTGATCAGTGTTGCCAGTCGTTGGTTGGGGTTGGTACGCTGTTTTTCTGTCATACCTTGTCGTGCGTTCGCTCCTGCCCCCACTTTACCACTCTCGCGAATCTCCATTCAACTCCTCGTACGCCTAGTTTTCGATATATATCGTTTAGATATATTATACTACGAAAAGTTGTATCTGTCAATCACACCCTGCTTGGTGGAAAGAGCCAGGATGTGGCGATGCCTGGTGAGCAAACGAGAAACGGCTTTGCGGGTTCTACACCGACTGCCCGCACTTGGGACAGAAGCGGGAACTTTCTTTCAGCGGGGCTCCGCAGTGGCGGCAGAAACGGGACTGGTCGCGCGGCGCGGTGGGTGTGCCGCAGGTGGGGCAGAAAAGCGCGCCGGGCCGTATCACTGCCCCGCAAGATTGACAGCGCGTAGGTTGAAGCTGCGGCGGCGGCGGAGGTACGTAGGGAGCCGGGGCCGGTCGCGCCCGCCGCGAGCGTCGCCCCATCACGACCAGGCCGATCACGCCCACCAGCAACAAGCCTGCCCCTGCGCAGCCCAGCCCTCCGATGAGCAGGCCGATGCCGGTCAATGCCAGCAGGCCGACCCCTGCTCCGGTCGCGGGCGGCGGCGGTGGTGGCGGCGCTGGAGTGACGGTGACGTAGGGCACGGGGGTGGTAGTGGGCAGCAACGCCGGGGTCGCGTCGGGCGGTGGGGTGGGAGTATCGGCGTCGGGCAGCGGGGTGGGCGGTACTTCTGCGGGCGGTGACGAGAGTTGCAGCCGTCCGTAGCCGTAGCCGGTGTCTGGGCCGGAGGGTCCCAGGTCCAGGGCGCGGTTCAGCAAAAAGTCCACCACTTCCTGGCGGCTGAACTCGGGGTGGGCCTGCCAGACCAGCGCGGCGGCCCCGGCGGTGTGGGGGCAGGAAGCTGACGTGCCGTCGAATCCGCGGTTGCCGTAGGTGTACCCGGAGACGCCCGCCGGAGCCGAGATCTCGGGCTTGAGCCGTCCATCGCTGGTCGGCCCCTGGGAGCTATAGTCGGCCAGGCTGTCGTCCCAATAGTTGACGGCCCCCACCGTCAGCGACCCCACGGCGTCGCCCGGCGGGCAAATGCTGTGGGCCGGGGAGGGATAGGCCACGTCTCCGCCGTACACGTAGACGTCCAGTGTCACGACCAGGTCAACCTCGTAAGCCTCGACGACGGCGTAGACGGTTTCGCCTCCGGTTTCGTACAGGATTCCCTCGTAAGGCTCGTGTCCCAACTCGCCTGATTGGGCGTCCTGGGAGACGGCCAGCTCGTTGCCGTCCGCGTCGTAGAGGTAAAGCTCATAGTCCTGACTGGCTTTTTCCCAGTCGTCGTCCCAACTGAGAATGACTTTGACAAAGCCCCAGTTGTAGATGGGCAGCATCTCGTCGCCCGGCGCAAACTCGTGGAGGTTGTCGCCGTCCTCGTCGGTAAAGCTGCCCCGGTAGTGGCCCAGTCCCTCGTTGCCGGCCGAGTTGACCCAGAGGATGCCCTGGGCGGCCAGATCGTCCACCAGCCGGGCGTCCCACTCGCTGCCGTCGCGGGGGCCGACCAGACCTCCGGCCGAGTGGGAGATGATGTCCACCCTCTGCTCCAGCAGCCAGTCCACCGCCTCGCCCATCGAGGCGTCGGAGCCATCGTACCAGGCGAGGAAGAGCTCGGCCTCCGGGGCCACCTCGTGGACGATCTCGGCGCAGGCGGTGCCGTGAACCTCTTCCTCGTCGTACCAGCCAAAGGTGGCGATGGTCACTTCGTCCGGCAGTTCGACGCCCAAGAGGTCCTGGTAGCCGCCAAAGCCCAGGTCGAGCACGCCGATGCGCAGCCCGGCGCCGCTGAACCCAGCCTGCTGCCACTCGTCGGCGTCAATGATGCTCACCCCTTCTCCTTCGATGTCGCTGCCGTCGGGGACGCGCTTTTCTGGCAGTTCCACGCCGATGACGTGTTCCAGCTCGGTGAGCCGGTTAAAGACCGCCCCAGGCTGGTTGGATTGCAACTCGGCTTTGACCATTTCCATCGGTACGGCGACGTTGACCCGGTCGCGGTAGGCGCTGACGACGGTGACGCCGGCGTTCTGGAGTTGGGTCGCCAGTCGCTCGTTTTCCTCTGTGTCGAGGACGAGGGTGATGGCGATGTCTCCGCTTGGGGTGAGCATACCGCGCTTGCGAGCCAGTTCCAGCGCTGCTTCCTCGCCCCCCTCCTCGTAGGCCAGGAGGAACTCTTTGTAGACCGAGTCCAATTCGGGATCCTGGAGGATGTGAGCCAGTTTAGGGTACTGCTCGGCCAGCTCGGCCAGCGAGAGGGGTGGGCTGATCTCTGGCGCTTGGCTGCTTTGTGAGTATACGAGATAGGCGGCCCCGGCCGCCACGAGCAGAACTATTCCCACAACGAGCAGGGCGATCATGAATTTGCGGTTTGTCATTTGGTTTCTCCTTCACAGAATTAGAAACCAGGTTTTTTCCGAAAAACCTGGTTTCTTACCCAGCGGCGCATCAGTTCGACGGTGAATTGCCAGCGTCCTTCTGTTTCCATCACAACGTCGTGCTGCGCCAATGTTTCCAGTGCACGTTCTACTTTTTCCAGCGCGAGCTTGGTTTGGTGAGCTATCTCCACGGCTGTCATAAGCCGTACACTGCCATAGGTTGCTTCCCCGTATCCGAATTCACCGAGCGCAGCAGATTTTGCTGCCAGCGCGCGTAGCACGGCCGTCTGTTCCGGCGGATCACTCGTCTCGGCCTGCCGCCAGACGCCGGTAAAGTAAGCATCGCCGTCGCGGTAGAACTCGGGCGCGTTGACGACCGCCTCGACGTCGGTCAGGCTGAAACGCCACTCCCGTTCCTTACCCTCCTCAAAAGTCAGCTGGTTAAAGCGGGCCACCAGTCCGTGACCGACGAGCTGCACCAGATAGGGCTGGCCGTGGGTTAGGGCGATGATGCACTTCACGGCTTCCCGGTCATAGTTCAGCGAAAATTCGGGCGTGGGCTGGGTGATCAGCCGCCAGGCCGCCTCGTGGTCGAGAAAGCTGACCGGGATAGGGGTGACGCTGCCAAAGAGTGGGTGCCAGTAATCGCGCGTCATCTCCTGGAGTGTGTGCAGCCCGGCAAAGGCCATCACGAACCAGGGATAGGTCTGGATCAGGCCGCGCCAGAAATCGAGCAGGTGCGGTTCCAGCTTGCCCTCGGCGATCAGTTGCTCGACCAGTTCGAACTCGTCCACGGTGACGATAAAGCACCGCTCTGCTCGCACACTGTCTAGGTGCTTGAGGAAGCGGCCGAAAGCAGTGTAGGGGTTGTGGGCGGTGAATCGCTCCTCGTCCGGTTCGAGAGAAACCAGGGTTTTGTCGCGTTGCTTGCTGAAAAACCTGGTTTCTTCGTCGTACAACGCCAGCGCCAGGTTGTAGAGCAGTTCGCTGGTGCTGGCGACCAGGCCCACGCGCTGCATGTTAAAGTCCACGATCACCGTCTGCGCCCCAAAGCGGTCGCCCAGGTTGTGCAGGATGGAGGATTTGCCCATGCGCCGGTGGCCGTAGAGCACAACCGATGGCTTTTGCCCCGAGCCGCCCCACAGTTCCTCCAGGCGGCGTAGGATGTCTTCACGACCTACGAACAGATCGCCGACCACCGGGTTGCCGGCCACGTAGGGGTTGGCGACCGGGCCGGTTTCCTCGGCGCGGCCCACCTCGCCGCCGGCCTCGCTGACCAGCCGCCGCCACTGTTGGATGATGTAGCGCAGGATGTACTGCTCCGGGGCCATCACCTGCGCCGCGACGTATTCGTCCAGGTCATCCAGGTCATCGGTGGCGCGGGCCAGCGCGGCCAGTTGATTGACGCGGCTGGTAGAGTCCTGGTAGGCGGCGACCTCCGCGCCCACCTCGCCCAACCGGTTCAGCGCGGTCAGGACGGTGGGGCGGATAGGTTCAGAAACCAGGTTTTTTCCGAAAAACCTGGTTTCTTGCTTCTTCTCCAGCAACTCGTAGAGCATACCGGCGAAACGGGTCAACGATGTCTTGCGATGGTCGCGGAGGGGCCAGGTCAGCAACCAGACTAGACGTTCGGCTAACTGGTTCACTGGGTCGCTGCTGCAATTCACCCAATGCCCTGCCAATTCGCCCAACAGCAGTTGCCTGACGCTGGGCAGCTTTTCCCAATCCTGCTTAGTCGCCGGTGCAGAGACGTACTCACTCAAAGCGGGGCCGGCTAGCAAGGTATAGAGAAGCTGTAGCGGCGATGATTGCTCGTGCAGGTAGAGTTGCAAGGCCGCCTGAGCTGCCCAGCGTTGAAAAGGATTACGGGCTGCCTGGGTCAGAAGGCGCAGGCCCGCCGTTTCATCCTGTTTCAGCCGCCGGGCCAGTGCGCGCCGCGTGCCGGGCAGCGGTAGGATGATCAGTTCGTCCCATTCCAGCGGATGTCTTCTCTCTCGGAACGCGCTGCGCAGCGCCGGAATGACTTGAAATGGGTAAAAGATGGCGCGCAGGGCGCCCACGCCGCCCGCCACGACAAACGGTACGCCGATTGCTATGATACTCCCTAATCCGGCCTCCACGCCCCCCACTACGCCGAACTCCACACCGCCCGCTACACCGAACGCCAATCCGACCACAACGACAATTGTCAAGAAGTAGACCCAGTAGGCCAGCAGGAAGTAGTGGCGCAATTTGCGCGGGTTCAGGCACTTGGGCAGTTCGCCGTGGTAGGTTGGGAAAGTGGGCATAGGAATCTCCCGTGCGCGACGGAGAAACCAGGTTTTTCAGTAAGCAACGCGACAAAACCCTGGTTTCTTAATCGCTATCCAACAGCAAATGTTCTATAACTCGGTTTTCCTGCTCGCAATAAGACTCAACGAACTCTCGATACGCCTGGCGCGAGGGAAGTTGTGCCAGAACCTCGTCAGTGACTGGCAGAGTACCGTTTCGCAAGCCGATATAATCCCGGTAGCTGGAAAAGACCCAGTCCTCTGGCCGGGCCACCAGACCTGCCGTGACCGGATTCAGGTGGATGTACCGCGATAGGTGCAGCAAGTAACTGTCATCATCCACCCAGGCGGCCTGGAAAGGTCCCCGAAACAGCGGCCCGACCCGGCCTTGCTGCTTGTTGATGGCTTTGGTGTAGGATACACTGAAAGGGTGCATTACGCGAGCGCCGAGATCGTCAGTTTTCATGTGGACCATCAGGTGGTAGTGGTTGGGCATCAGGCAGTAGGCCAAGATGTCCGCCACATTGGGTTGGAAGTAGTGACGCAGTCGCTTGATGAAATAGCCCCAGTTCTCGTCGCAGAAAAAGATTGGTTGGCGGTTCACGCCCCGATTGTACAGGTGATAAGTTTGGCTGGCTCGAAATTCGATCTTGCGATAGGGCATGTGATCCTTGGGCGAGAGAAACCAGGTTTTTCAGAAAAAACCTGGTTTCTTGCTGCGATACAGATCGGCGGCGGCGCGTTGCAGCCTGGCCGGGTGGCCGCCGGTTTCCTCTAGTAGCGCGGCGACCTCGCTATCGGTGAAAGCAATGTCAGTGTTCTGCAACCGGTCGGCAATGAAGGCGCGGGCGATCTCTGGCGAGAACGGCCCCACGTCCAGCGGGCGGCAGATGCCGGCCAGCGGCGAATCCAATTCCGGTGAATCAGGAAAGAGGTGGGTCAGCGGCGAGCGGCTGGCGATGACCAGTTTGAGCGGCTCGGCGGGGCCGTCGGCCAGGCCGCGCAGTTGGCTGCGCACGCGCGCGGTAAAGCCGTCCCACGCCATCTTTTCGATCTCGTCCAGGCAGAGCACGTGTCTTTGGTCGCGCACGCGCAGGGCGCGGTTCAGTTGGTAGCCACGGCAGGTCTCCGTCAGGCCCAGCACATTGCACAACGCTGCGTAAAAGCCATCCTCGCTTTCCACCCACTGCATACTCAGGTAGCCGAACGACTCCGGCGGCCGGCCCATCCGCTCCGGCCCCAGCGCGCAGACCATCGAAAGTAGCGACGATTTGCCGACTTGCGACGCGCCCACCAGCGAGACGTTGACGCCCTTGTCCAGCTCCTCGAATATCTGGCGCAAGAGTTCCTGGCGGTCGAAAAAGTGGTCGGGATCAATGATGCGGCCGGCTTTGCCGAAAGGATTAGGGGAAACGGAGGCGCGTGGCGTTTTTAAAGCGCCGCGCATCTGGCGATAATCCGCCAGGATGATGTCCCCCATGCCCTCGCTGCGGACGGTCGGCTCTTGCAGCACTCCGCCGTGGGCCACGTTCCAGCGGCGTAGACCGTCCAGCACGTGGGTCTTGAGGTCGTCCACGGTGACAAAGCCCTTGCCGGCGCGGTCGGCCTTGCCGCTCAGTCCTTCCAGCAGGTGGTAGGTAAAGACGCCGTGTTCCTTTTCCTGCCATTCCTGGGCTATCTGCTGCGCCGTGCTGGCGGCGATGAGGGCGAATCCTTCGGCCAACTCGTAGGCGTTGCGAATGAACTGGGGGTCGGTCAGGTCGCGCCCCATCTCGACCCCCGTGTGACAGGCGTCGAGTGTGAGTATCAGGCGGCGGGCCTGGCTCTCGCGCATCTGCCGCTCCACCTCGGCCAGCGGCAGCGATTGCCGGGCCAGGATGGCGGGCGTCGTGACGTGGGTATCCTGCACGACGAGCACGGGAGCGCCTTCCACCAGGTGGCCGTGGCAGGCAAAGTGAACCAGCAGCAGGTCGTCCGGCTGCACCGCTTGGCAGAGCAGCGCCAGTTTGGCCTCGACGTTGTTGCGCCTGGGTTGCCATTGGCCGTCGGCCGCGTCGTGCATGGCGACGACGGTGTAGCCCAGTTCTTTCAACGCGCATTCCAGGGCCAGCACGTCGTTGACGCAGTATTTGAGCGTCGGTACTGACGGGTCCTGGTAATGATCCGCGCCCACCAGCAGCGCCCAGCGCTCGCGGATGGGGCCGCCGGGGGAGGTGGGCCGGGCGGGTGATGCAGCCTGCCCGCGCGCCGAAGCAGGGCGGGCGGACGGCGTGATTGCGGCGACGAGTCCTTCCAGCCGTTCGTGGCGCTGCAACCATAAAATCAGTTCTCTTGCTTTCGCCGACCGGCCCTCGCCGCGCAGGTCGTCGTAGGGGACGCCGAGTTGGGCGCACAGGGTGCGGAACTCTTCCAGGTCGTAGCGGGCGGTGAGCGTTTGGTGCAGGTCGTTGAATGTTGGTGGGGTTGACATGGCATTTTGTAAGGGTAGAAATCAGTTTTTCTGTAGCGCTAATGCTTGTAGTGAGGCACGAAACGTAGTGGAGTGCCGTCATAGGGGGTGCAATCGCCACTCCGCTCGCGCTCCGTGGCTAACTATGAGCTTTTACAGCGCGTCGAACCGCAGGTGAGTGTTACCCATCAGGATCGTTTCCCCGCCCACCAATTGGGCCTGCTGGGCGCGCTGGCCGTTGACAAAGGTGCCGTTGGAGCTGTTCAAATCCACGATAAAGGTCTGGTTGCCGCGTCGTTCGATGCGGGCGTGGTGGCCGGAGGCGGCGCTGTCCTGGAGCACGATGTCGTTGCCGCCGGCGCGCCCGATGGTCACGACCGGCTGCCGCAGGGGAAAGATGACGCCCTGCTTGGGGCCGCCGACGATGACCAATTGGCCCCACATCTCCCCACCCAACAGGTGCGTGGGCGCCGCCTGGCCTTCTATCACCCGCTGACCCGGCGGCAGTGCGCCCGGCGCGGGCGGAGGGACTACCTGGGGGACGGGTTGTGGGTAGAGGCCGGCCGCGGCGCCGGGCAGCGGCGGGTTGACGAACATTGAGCCTTCGACCAGCCGCTCTTGCATGTGTGCCTGGCGGACCGAGTCGGGCATGTCTTGCCATTTGCCGCGCAGCCGGTGCTGGGCGGCCTCTCCTTCCATGTGGGCTACCTGCCGCTCGTCAAAGGCGGTCCCGACCCGCTCCGGCAGCGTCAGATCGTCTATACGCACGTCGGTCAGGGCGATGCCCACCGTCTGCTCTATCTGGGGGCCGCTGTTCAGAATCTCCTGGCGCACCACCTGGCGGCCCATCTGGCTCAAGGTCTGAAAGTCCTGCCCGTTGATCACCTGCCCCAAAAAGTCCTTGACCGTGCTGTACAGGGCGTGGACCGGCTGGGCGTATTCGACGGCGACGCGCGCCGGGTCGGCGACGCGGTAGGAGATCCACAGCGAGACGTTGACGCGCCAACCGTCGGTGGTGAGGAATTCCCCCTGGGAGACGATGTTCAGGTTGCGGATTTTTGTCTCCACCAGGAGGATTTCGACTTTTTGGAACGGGAGACGCAGCATCAATTGGCGGCCGGGGCCGATGATCTGGGCCACCCGCCCGTTGCGCATGATGACGGCGACTGTGCCCTGGCGCACCAGCGGCGCGCTGAAGAAATTATCTTGGGATTCGGCTTGTAGGATCAGGTCTTCTTGGATTTGAGGGGTGTCTGTGGATGACATTGTCTCTCCTAATTTGTCGCGTTTCTTTCATCGAGTTTAGACAAAAGCCAAGAAACCAGGTTTTTTGCTATCGAATCGCTGATTTTGGCACATCTGTAACGCTCGTGTCCGTTTTTTCGCAAAACAAGGTCGAAAAACCTGGTTTCTGTTGCATCCTCTTTCAACGAGTGACTCGAACGACAATTTTCTCGTCAGATAAGCGACTTTCGCTGGACGGCAGGTCAGTGTGCGCGTCCATCATCACATAAGCCTCGAGTCTGATTTCTCCTTCTCGAACGGCCCGAAGCACAAAGGTAGCCGCGGCGCTTTCGTCAGGGGGTACAGGTTCCTCGTGTATCATCGTTTCTTCAGTTTCCGCTGCCAGTTCGAGGTGTGGTTTCCATTCCCCCACCAACTGGTAGCGCAGGTGACCGAACGGTACGTTCCCGTTGTTGGTGACAGTGACGGTGACGGTGACGAGCTCGCCCATCCGCAGTTCGGCAGCGGAGGCGGTGATGCTGACCTGGGCGTCAAAAGTCGGAGGCAGTTCGGTGGACGCCGCCTGGGGAGTAGTGGTGGGAGGCGGTGGCAGCGGAGAGGGCGTTGCCGTCGGCGGTGGGGGGGTGGTGGGAAGGGCTTCAGTTGGAGTGGGGGGAGGGGGTGTTTCCTCACCGCCGGTTAGTTTGGGCCACAAGATCACGGCGAGGACGATGAGGGCGGTGATGCACAGGAAAGCAACGATTCCCCCCGCCCACAGTGGCCAGCGGGAGGGGCGGCGCTTGGATGGGGCGGGCGTGGTCGGCGGCGGGCCGTATGGTTGGGGCAAGGCGCCCATCGAAGGTTGGGTTGCCTGCTGGGCTGGTGATGGCGGCGCGCTAGGTTCGGCCGCCAGGGGCTTGCCGCAGCGGGGGCAGAAGCGGGCGCCGGGTTTGGCGGTGGCCCCGCAGGCGGGGCAAATCGCGCCCTGAGGCGGCCGCGCCGCCTGGCGAGTGGGTTGTTGTTGCGCCGGCAACGGCTCACCACACTTTTTGCAAAAGCGGGCGTTGTCTCGATTTTCAAAGCCGCAGTTGGTGCATTTCATCAATAGCCTCCGATTTGAAGGTGCGACGCACTTTGAGGCGCACTGCGTCGTGCCTCGAGTTCACGGTGCACGTACTTCAAAGTCATCGAATTCAAATACTGCTACGTCGTCTTTGCTCAGTTCTATCGCCAGGCCCACTTTCCCGCTGCTCAACCGGTCTTCGTCCACCTCGCCGACCAGTTGGTCGTTGACGTAAAAGGCATGGTGCGCTCCTTCCACGATGATCTTGATCCGGTTTGTCTCCCCAGGGCGGATGCTCGGCGCTTCTGTCCAACCCAGCACGGTGTGCCACGTCCCCTGGTAGCGCACGGAGAATTTGTAGTTCTGATCGTCCTTTATCATGAAAAAGGCATAGTTGTCGTTGTCGGTTCTCCTGAATACCACGCCGTATTTGCCGTCCTCAGCCCCGCTGATCCGTGTGGCGTCCACCGTCAGGTACAGGTCGGAGATTGAGGCTACGTCGGGGACGGACCACCACACCACTCCGTTTAGCGCGTCCGCCTCCCAGCGGTACACGCCGTCGGTCATGCTGCGGTTTCCTGTTACCCGCTCGTCGCTATAGTCGCCGATACGCCAGTCGTTGTCGTTGGCGGCAAAACCGTCGCTGAGGAGGATGGGCCAGCGTGAGGGGGACATTGGCGCGCGTACTTCAAAGTTGTCGAACTCGAACGTGCCCGTGTCTCCCTCGTCGTCCAGCCCTATCACCAGGGCGACTTGTCCTTCGCTCAATTTGGTATCCGTGTACTCGTCAACGTACTGGTCGTTGATGTAGAAGGTGAATTGCGATCCTTGGGCGACGACGGCCAAGCGGTGTACCGCGCCGGCCTGGATTAGATAGCTCTCGGTCCAACCGATCAGCGTCTCCCATTCTCCTTCGTATCGGGTGCGGAGTTGGTAGTCCCCGTCGTCTCTTATTCTAAAGATGTAATAGTTGTCGCGGTCAGCGCGGCGAAAGATCACCCCGTACTGGCTGTCGGTGTCGCCGCCGATCTGTTTCCCCTCCACCGTCAGGTAGAGATCGGAAACGGTGTCTAATTCGGGAATGGACCACCACACGACTCCGCCGGACGCGGTTGCCTCCCAGTGGTATTTGTCGTCGGTGATGCGTCTGCTTCCCTCGATCAACTCGTCGCTATAGTCCCCCGTGGACCAATCGTTTTCGTTCACGTCGAAGCCGTCGCGGAGCAGGAGGGGCCAGCTCAAAGCTTGTAGGAGGGTGCTATCCATACTGACCTGTGCGGTGGCTGTGGCCTGGGCTGCGGCCGTGGCGGTGACCTGCTCCGCACGCGCCTGAGCCGTGGCGGTCGCTCGCGCTTGTGCGGTGGCGGTTTCCTGGGAGCCGGCTGTGGCGGTGGCCTGGGCGATGCGCTGGGCGGTGGCGGTCGCTTTTGCCTGGGCTTGCGCCTGGGCGGTAGATGTCGCTTCTGCTTCTGCTTGGGCGGTGGCGGTCGCCCGGACGAGTTGGGCCCGGCGGATGGTCATTCCTCCCAGCGCCAGCGCCGCTCCGCACAGCAGTATTACTGCTAGGCCGCCCACGGCCCAGACCCATCCGGGTATGCGTCGTTTCTGAGCCGGAGCGGCCGGTTGCGCGCTGGGCAGCACCCTGGTTTTATCCCGTTTGGGCGCGACGGCGGGAGGCGCGGGAACGATGGCCTGACCGCTCAATGCCTGGGACATTTCCTGTGCGTTCTGCCAGCGTTGTGAGCGGGGCAGCTCCATCGCTTTGAGTATTGCTGTCTCGGTTTCCGGCTGCACGCTGGGCATCAGTTCTCGCAACGGCGTGAATCGTTCCGGGTTTGCTATGCGCAGGGTGGCCGTCGGCGGGGACTGGCCGGCGAGTGCGTGGTAGAGCGTCGCTCCCATGCTGTAGACATCGGAGCGAGGGTCGGTGTGGCCGGCGTCGGTCTCGTATTGTTCCGGCGGGGCGTACTCTGGCGTGCCCATGCCGCGCATCGCCGTCTTGGTGCGCGGGTCGCTGGGGTCCCATAGCTTGACCAGCCCGAAATCCACCAGCATTGCCTGTCCGTCGGGACGGATGATGACGTTCTGCGGCTTGATGTCGCGGTGCAACACGCCTTGCTCGTGACAGTAGGCCAGCGCGCCCAGTAGTTGATTGGCCCAGAGCAGTACTTTTTTCTCTGGCAACGGCCCCTGGCGGGCGATGCGGTCGGCCAGGTTCTCCCCTTCCACGAAATCCATCACCAGGTAGGTGTTGCCCCCTTCCTCGAAAAAGTCGGTGACGCGCACCAGGTGGGGGTGATTGAGGCGGGCCAGGACGGCGGCCTCTTGCTGGAATTGCTGGCGCAGTTGGGCCAGCGTGTTGGCGTCCAGCCCTGCCTGGGGCGTCATCTCCTTGAGGGCCAGGGGGATGTTGAGCCGAGTGTCCCAGGCGCGGTAGACGGCGCCCATTCCCCCCTGGCCCAGGGGGGAGACGATGCGATAGCGGTTTTGAATCATATCACCGGTTGTTAGCATGACAGTTCCTTTCAGGTGCGGTGTACTCGAGTGCGTCGCGCCTTTTTGGTGTTCTGGTGGAGCTTGGGCTACATGTTATAATATCATTAGGTAGAGCGCAAGGATGCCGGACGGCAAACGCTGGACAGTGCAAGATCGGGATGGAAGCGAGATTTATTTGACTGAAGAACGATGGCGACACATCACTGTTCCTGACGGCCACCCTGAAATGGTGGACTATGAACGGGAATTGCAGAAAACTATTCGCACTGGCCGGCGCACGCAGGATTCACTGATTTCCAACAAATACTATTACATCAGGCAACAGCCATATCATTGCTGTCATCCTGTTCAGCTTTCACGGATGGAAATAGCCGTGCGATACCGAACAACTTTGTGACGACGGCATATCAGAGCTATATCTACAGTCATTGAGAATGAGCAATGGATAAACCCATCATCAAGTACGATCAGGAGGCGATGTCCTGTACATCACCTTTCGCCCCGGCGAGAAGGGTGTGAGTTTGACCGAGCACATCTTGCTCCGTTTTCGCCGAGAAACGTGAGAGCCGGTTGGCTTGACGCTGATGGATTTTTCTGTCTTGGTGCAGCCTACCGACGTCGGCCCGCGTAGCTTCCCGCTGACAGGGTTGGACGAGCTGCCGGGTAATCTGCGCGAGATGGTCGTCAGGCTAATTACTACGCCACCCGTAAACCGTTTTCTCAAGGTGTCATCGTTCGTACCCTCCTCCAAGCAACGATTTCATTTGACCTCAGTAATTCCCGTTTTGAAGCCGCACCGCCGTAAAACAGACGGTGCTGGCTAGTTTTTTCCTAGCATCGGCTCTTTTAGGCCGATGCACCTAAGCTAGAATTGCCAAAACGGGAATTGCTGATTTGACCTATCCGTTGCGCTTTCAAAGCGTATCTCGACTTGGGGTCTAGCGAGAGTCCCGCCAATATAATCCCCACCTCCGCACCGGCCCGACCAGCCAGCGGGCGAAGAGGGGCAGTAGCAACAGGTTGGGCGGCAATACGGCGATCATCTCGTACCTGGCGCCGGGCCAAAGGAGCCCCCACTCGATTCTGTGCACAAAGGTGTAAGAGAGCGCGGCCCCTAGCCCCAGCGCCCAAGCACTTCCCGCCAGCAGGCCCGCTCCCACGACCGATTTCCAATTCTGAGCGTTTTTGACCAGCAGGCCGGGTATCAGCCCCAGGGCGAGCGCGCCGAGGACGACGATGGCCCAGGAGGTAGGGGCTAGGTACCTGCCCGTCATGCGCCAGGCGAGCGTTCCCAATGCGCCAGCGCATGCCCCAATCCACGGGCCGAACAGCACGCCGAACAGGGAGGGGATGAAGGCGAGCGGGGCTAACGGTAGATCCGCGTCCACGTAACGTTGCAATACGTCCAGTTCCAGCCACCATCCGGCGCCGCTCAGCCCTGCTCCCAGGATCGCCAGCGCCAGTCCATACCAAAAGTTGAGGCGCGACCCGGCGGGCGCGGCCACGGGTTGCGCTGCGGCTGCCGGCCCAGCCGCTGCCGCCGCAGCCGCCGGTTGCTTGACTGGGCTCACCCTGGGCCGCGCTTTCGGCCTGGCGGGCTTGGCTTTGGGCCTGGCCGGTTCATTCGTCAATGCCGCCCTCATCTCGGCCGCGCTCTGCCAACGGTCGGACGGATCGTCGGCGAGTGCTTTCATAATGGCTGCGGCCAGGTGAGCGGGCACTTGCTGGTTGAGTTGCTGTACGTCCCCAAAGTAGAATGGGTTATTGGCCGGGTCAACCCCGGTCAGCAGGTGGTGCATGGTCGCGCCGAGGGCGTAGACGTCGGAGCGGGCGTCGGTCTGTCCCTTGCCGTATTGCTCCTTGGGGGCATAGCCGGTCGTGCCAAAGTAGGCGGTATCGGTAGTTTTGCCAGGCTTGAATATGCGGGCGATGCCAAAATCTATCAGTTTGACCGTTCCCTCTGGCGTCACCATCACGTTGCCCGGTTTCAGGTCGCGGAAGATGAGCGGTGGATTTTGGCCGTGCAGGTACTCGAGCACGCGGCACAACTGTTCCGCCCAATTCACTACCTCGTCCACCGGCAGCGGGCCTCCGCCTTCTCGATTCAGCCATTCGACCAGCGTCTCGCCCTCGATAAAGTCCATCACCAGGTATTGCTTGCCTCCTTCTGAAAAGTGGTCGGTGACCGTGGGGAGGTTGGGGTGATCCAGGCGGGCCAGCATCAGCGCCTCCTGGCGAAAGTTAGCGCGGGCCTGTTGTTTTTCCAGCGGGTCGGTGATGGCGGTGTCGGACATCTCTTTGATGGCCCAGGTCTTGCCGGGGATGCGGCTATCGGCGGCCTGATAGACGGCCCCCATACCGCCTCTGCCAACGCGACCGATGATGATGTAGCGCCCACTCAGCATCGTCTGCGGTGGCAACATTCCGGTGCCGCTTGCGGCGGGCGGGTAAATTGGCGGCCGAGGCTGTGGGGAGGTAGGTTGTAGCGCAGCGCCGCAGTCGTTGCAGAACTGGGAACCGGCGGGGTTTTCCCGGCCGCACTGCGGGCAAATTGTCTTTTGCGCCAGCGAGGCGCCGCATTGGTTGCAAAAGCGGGAGCGGGCTGGATTATCGGCTCCGCACTGGGGGCAGGTCTGGCGCAGCGGTTGGGCGCACTGGGCGCAGAACTGGGCCGTGTCTCGGTTTTGTGCGTTGCAGTGGGGGCAGGTGCTCATCTACCCGTTTCCCTCGTCTTCTCACGCTTCGTAGAACATTAGCGAGAACTGTCCAAATAGGATGACGTCGCCGGTGCGCACGCGAACCGGCTGGCCCGGCGTCACCGGCACGCTGTTGACAAAGGTGCCGTTGGTGCTGTTGAGGTCGTCCAACAAGAATCCCTCGGATTGGCACAGTATCCGGGCGTGGCAACGCGAGACGCCCGCCTGGCCGCCGCCATAAGGTCCCAGGTCCACGTCCGGCGGCGCGGTGTGCGGGTCGCCCCGGCCGATCGTCACTTTATCCTGGTGGGGGATGGAGAGCATCGCCCCCGTGCCCATCACGACCAAGCGCGGCCCAATGGCGATGCCGGGCGCGTCCAGGCGGGTCGTGGCAGTGGGCATAGGGGTCTCTTGCGTCTGGGGCATGATGGCCCGTCCGGTGGCCCCCGGCAGCCGCTCCAGATCGCGCAATAGCGCTTCCATAGTGGAGTGGCGTGCTTCCAGGTCGCGCGCCAGCGCTCGCATGATCACACTCTCCAGTTGAGGTGTGATGTGTGGGTTTAGCTGGCGGGGCGGGATGGGGTTTTCGCGCAGGCGGCGGAGCATCATTTCGATGGGGGAGCTGGCCTCGAAAGGAAGCCGCCCGGTCAGCAACTCGTATAGCACGATGGCCAGGCCGTAGATGTCGGTGCGATGGTCCACCTCGTCGCCGGAGGCTTGCTCGGGCGAAAAGTAGGAGGGCGTGCCGATGCTGACGCCGGGCTGGGTGATGCCCCGCTGGCGGCCCAGCAACTTGACTAGGCCAAAGTCGGCCAGCAGGGGCCAATCCTGGCGGGCCAGCAGGATGTTGGCTGGTTTTACGTCGCGGTGCACGATCCCTTCCGAGTGGGCGTATGCCAGGGCGCGCCCCACGGGAAGGATCAAGGTAGCCGCGTCCGGCCATTCCATTGGCTGCCCGGTCAGATGGGCTTTGAGCGTTCCACCGGCCACGTACTCCATGACGATGTAGGCGATTCCCTGCTCCTCACCGTAATCGTAGATGGTGAGGATATTGGGATGGCGCAGGGCAGCGATGGCCTTGGCCTCGCGGCGGAAGCGAGCCAGGAACCCTGGGCTGGCGGTATCTGATTGCATGATTTTGATAGCCACCCAGCGCTCCAGTTGGTGCTGGTAGGCGCGGTAGACGGTCGCCGCGCCGCCCTTGCCGACCTCTTCGGCGATCTGATAGCTGCCGATAGTTTGTCCGATCCAATGATTGCTCATTTTTATCACTCCAACTCCAAGTTGACTATCAATTCTCTCTGTTGGACCGTGATCGAGGATACCCGTAGACGAGAGTTTTCCCAGGCTTGCTCAAAGCCGCGATTGATGCCTCCCGAGACGATGCCGCCGACGACGAACAGCGGTACGTCGTTCAATCGTTCCAAGATCACGACAGGTACGCCGTCTTGCGCCTCCACACGACCCTGCAAAGAGATGGGGTTGGAGAGCACTTGTAGGGATAGAATGGCGGTGTCTGGTGGGCGGAAATCGGCCCGGGTGTGGCTGATGGCGTCCAGGGTGTACGGCTCTAGGGCGGATTGCATCCCATAGCTCAGTTCGCTCTCGGTTATGACGAATGGTCCCGGATCCGAGCTCTCCAGGTCCCAGTCACTCTCTCCGATGGCCCGCTCAGCGACCGACGAGAGCACGAAAGCGCCAATCAGGGATAACACTATCGCGGTCACGACGACGGCGACGACGATGGAGATCACCGCCCGTCCCAACCAGCGCGCTGCGCCCAGAGCCAGTTTGGCCGGGCGGCTGTGTACTTTGGGGGCGGCGACGGCTGCCGTCTCTGGCATAACTTTGGTGCCGGTGCCGCTCTTGCGTTGTATGGTGGGCAGGTGGAAGAGGCGCGGCCTGGTCGCTTTCTCCAACTCCTCTCTCATGGCCCTGATGGATGGGAAGCGGTCGGCTGGGTCCATATTCACCGCCCGCATCACCACGTTGGAGAGGGAGGGAGAGACAGCGGGGTTGAGTTTCCGGGGCGGGGTAAAGACGAACGGGTGAGCGGTGGGGTCGTCCCCCGTCAGTAGCTCGTGCAGCGTGACCCCCAGCGCGTAAACGTCGGAGCGGGGGGTGGTCTGCCCCTGACCGGCGTACTGCTCCGGCGGCGCGTAGCCGGCCGTGCCCATCTTGAGCGTGTCGGTGCGCTTGGTGGGATCGAACAGGCGGGCCACGCCAAAATCAATCAGCTTGACGCTTTCCTCAGGCGTGAGCATCACGTTGGCCGGTTTCATATCGCGAAAGATGACGGGCGGCGTTTGATCGTGGAGGTACTCTAGCACGTCGCACAACTGGATGGCCCACTCCACGACTTTCTCCGAGGGTAGCCCGCCCGGTGAGCGGCGCAGCCGTTGCTCGGTCGTCTCCCCTTCGACGTAATCCATCACCAGATAAAAGCGCCCCCGCTCATCGAAATAGTCAGAGACGTCGGGAAGGTTGGGGTGGGTCAGGTGGGCCAGGACGGCCGCCTCTTGGTGGAATTGGGCGGTGGCCTGTTTTTCCTCCTCCGGGGTGGCGTGGGGGTCGGGGACGAGTTCTTTGACGGCGCATGGTTTGTCGGCCAGGCGCGTATCGTGGGCCAGGTAGACCTGTCCCATACCCCCGCCGCCCAGTACTTGTACGATGCGGTAGCGGTCTTGTAGCATTGTGTTCTGTTCTAGCATTGTGAACCTCCAGATATACTATACCCCCAGTCTGCAATTTGCGCAAAATTGGACGCCGGGCTGCAATGGAGAATGTAGGTCACGGTTTCGACGTGGTACCTCTCTATACTCTCTGCCCGCAATTGGCGCAAAATTGGACGCCGGGCTGCAACGGCGCGGAGCAATGCGGGCACTTTGGGGCCGCTGCTGCCGCCGCCATCACCGGCTGGCCGCAGGAGCGGCAGAATCTAGCGCCGTCCCGTATTGGCGCGCCACAGTGAGCGCAAGCGGCCGCCGGTTGGGGCACTGCCGATATCGCCTGCCCACACGCCCGGCAGAAGCGCGCCCCGGCCCGCAGCGCCGCTCCACAATTGGGACAAGCGGCGGTGGCGGCGGGGCGCGGCGGCGGCGCGATCGGCGGCGGGGTCATCTCTGGCTCAGGTTCGGCCAGCCGGCCCCGGCCGCGCACGCGGTCGGAGAGGCCGGGCAAGGCCAGCAGCATCAGCAGCGGCAACACTCCCAGGCAGGGCCACAGGTTCAGCGAGGGGGTGAGCGCGCCGCCGACGGCATAGCTCCCCACCGCCGTGACCGATCCGGCCGGCAACTGGGCCGTCACCTCCACCTGGCGGGTGGTGCCGTCGAGCCGGGGCGTGGGGGAGGTGTAGGTGAGAGAGTATTCGTCTTGCAGGCTTCGCGCCAGGTCGGCGTACAGGTCGGCCAGCTCGCTGCCGGATGGCTCCTCGTAATACTGGCCGCCGGTCTCTGCGGCCATTTGCTCCAGCACCCGCTGCTCCACGTCCGCGCCCAGCCCGATGGTGTAGAGCACGACGTTGTGTTCCAGGGCGTAATCTACCACGCTGCTCCTGGTGCGATTGCTGTGTTCGTCAATTCCGTCGGTCAGCGCCAGCACGACCTTGCGGCCAGGGACGCCGCCCAGCGTATCCACGGCCTCGTAGATGGCGTCGTAGTAGGCCGTGCCCCCGTCGGCCCTCAGATCGTTGATGCGGCCCTCCAGGTCGGCGCGGATGGCGCTGTCCATTGGCCGCAGGGAGCCGAGTACGTCGGTCTGGTCGTCGAAGGCGACGACGGCCAGGCGGTCGCGCCCATCCTGCAGATGATCCAGGAAGGCCAGGGCTGCGGAGATGGCGTCCTCCATCTTGGCGCCGTCTTGCATACTGCCGCTGTGGTCAATCAGCATCACGGCCGTCACCGGCTGGGCGCCGCCGCCGATAAAGCCGGTGACGTTCACCCTCACGTCATCTTCGACGACGGCAAAATCGCTCTCTGCCAGCCCAGGAACTGGCTCTCCGCCGCCGTCGAGTACGGAGAGGTAGACGGTGACGGCGGCGAAATCGGACTGGTCGTAGTCGAAATATGTGACGGTGGCGGCGGAGCCATCGGAGGCCGGAGTGGCCCGGCCGCGCAAGAAATCCACGCTCATCAGCCCGGCCCAACCTGCCGCGCAAGCGAATAACAGAAGCAGCAAAAGCGATCGTTTCATGATGCCGTTCCTTTCTCCTCGCTCGAAAAGATAAAGCGCGTCTTGCCCAGTTGCACCCTATCCTGATGGCGGAGTGTGTGGCGTTCTACCGGCGCGTATCCCTGCGGGCCGTTGATGAGCACCGGGCCGTCGCGCGGCTCGATGACGAACGACGAGCCATCTTGCAGGACGGCCGCGTGGTGGAGCTGCACGTCCGGGTCGCCGGGGATCACGATCTCGCAGCCGTCGGCCCGGCCCAGGATCTGCTCTTTCTTGCGCGGGTCGAGCGTGACCGTCTGCCCCTCCAGTTTGCCGCGGATGAATTTGAGCCAGGCGGTGCGCAGGACGATCTCCACCAGGCCGACGAGGCCGCCGATGGCGGCTCCCAGAACGAGCAGGCCGATCGCGCCGCCCAGGCTCAAACCCAGGCTGCGGTTGTGGGTCAGCGTTTGCAGCAGGGCGCTCAACCGCTCGTAGGTGCTGCCGCCGACCAGCCCGCCCAGCAGCCCGCCGACCGAGCCGTACCCGATCTTGGTCAGCGACCGCTGGCCGATGCCCTGAGCGCTGCCCACTAGCAGCCCAAAAAGCGCCCAGCCCAGTGCTCGCGGCCAGACGCCGCCCCCGCCGAAAATAAAAACGATCTCACTGAGGGCCAGACCCAGCCCGCCGCCCAACGCGCCGATCAGCCCACCCAGGAGCGCGCCCCTGAGCAGCCGTCCGAGGGAGCGGCTGGCAAAGAGCCCGTCGTAGGCGCCCAGCGTCGCGCCGATGGCCAGCCCGGCCAGCCCGCCGATGAGCGCGTCTTTCAGCAGCAGTCCCACGAGGCCGGTCAATTGGAGCCAGGCGGTGGGTATCGTCAGCGCCCAGCCGACGAGGCCCCCCAGCCCGCCCAGCACGGCGTGGGTGTAGATGCGGCGCAGGTCGAGTGTCATTGCCTTTTCTCCTTCACTCGCCCGTGGGGATGAGGAGCACATCCCCAGCGGCGATATAGTCCTCGTCGCCTATTCCGTTCAGATACTTGATTTCCTCTACCTCGACGTCGAATTGGATGGCTATGCCCAGCAGCGTGTCGCCTGATTGTACGGTGTATTGAACGTAGCCATCGGCGGATTCTGTCAACAATGCGCTCAGGACGCGCCGGTGCGTCGCTAACGTCGTCTCGTCCGGCGGGTCGTGGCTGGGCAGTTCCACGTCGGCGGCCCGGATACCGTTGACGTCGCACCAGTGGATCATCTCGCCGGTGAAGGTGTACTCGCTGGGCCAGGTGGGCAGGTAAGCGTAGCCCGCCAGGTCGGCCACGCGCTGCGCCAGTTGGTCGGCCTGGGGGCCGGGGAGGCCGTAGGTGGTGTAGCCCGGCTGCACGCCGCCAGCGGGCGGGTAGGCCGAGTGGTAGGAGAGCAGCCACACCTCCTGCGCCGATGGTTTGATAGTCTCGAGCAGCCACTGGGCCACCGCCCGCACCTCCGGCTCGGACCCCGGCGCGGCGCCGCCAGAGCCGGGAATGACGCCGTTGGTGCGGGCGGCGTCGGCCCGCCAGTCATCGGTGGGCCAGTTGCGGTTGAGGTCCACCTGGTTTGCGTTCTGGCGCGTGCCCGTCGCCAGCCCATCGGGGTTAATCGTCGGCAGGAAGTAGATGGTAAAGCCAGGCGGGACCAAATTGGGCGCGCCTACGTATTGTTCCATCAGGCTGCGTACCAGGGCCTCCGTGTTCGGCTCGTCGCCGTGGATGCTGCCGACGATGACCAGCGCGATCTGGCTCCCGTCGCCGACCTGGGTCGCTTCGATGGGGCGGCCCTGCACCGATGCGCCGATCTGGGCGGTGTGGACGACCCGCTCCGACACGGATGGGGGTCTCCAATTGAGGAACGCCATCACTCCCTGGAGGTTGCGCTCCCACTCAATGTCCTCGTGGGTGGTCAGTTCCACCTCGACGCCCGCCAGCCCCTGGTCGGACATCCAGTCTATCGCGTCGCCGGTGGTGATCTGTCCGGGGATGCCGGCCGCGATGGGGTAGCCGGTCGCTTCCGAGACGGTCAGGGACAGCTCGTAGGTGGCCGACTTTTCCCGCTCGGCTCCGTAAAATATCTTGGACAGCGCGCTGTGGTAAAAGATCGCCGCCTCGACGTTCCGCTCCAGTATCAGGTCGCGCAGCGCGGCCGTCTCTGGCTCGGAGAAAGGCTCGTTGCCGGCAAAGACCGGGCGGGTGCCGTGGGTGGCCGTCATCTGCCAGTTGTAGCCCCAGTTGCGGTTCAGGTCAACGTTGTTGTCATTCGTCCGCCCGTGCTCGCGGTCGGTGCCGGCGGCGTAGCCATCGGGGTTGGCGCAGGGAATGACGTACAGTGTGACCTCGTCCGGCACCAGGCTGGGGTTCGCTTGCAGGTATTCTAGCGTCTGGCTGACCAGGTCCACTGTGTTCCACTCGTAGCCGCCGTGGATGGCGCCGATGATGGCATGCACCGAAGGGCCTGTGCCCAGCCGGTAGGCCAGCAGCGGTCGTCCACCGAAGGAGACGCCGTAGGTGAACGGCCCTTCGAAGAACGGCGGCTGGGCCGTCGGCGTGGCGGGCAGCGGGGTGGAGGTGGGCGGAACGGTGGGGGGCGCATCCTGCACGGCCGTGGCGGGGACGGTCGGCGCTGCCGTTGAGGGGAGAGTGGCGGCCGTGGTCGGTGTGACCTGGGCGTTGCGCTCGCCGATGGAGCGCACGCTGACAAAACCAAAGGTCAGCCCCAGCGCCGCGGCGATGGCGGCGATCAGGATGAGAGCCAGTGTGAGCCAGCGTGTTTCTTTGGTGCCGGACAAGATACGTTTACCTCCTCATTACAATGCGCGACTAGGGAAACCGCGCCATCTCCAGCAGCGCCTCCATCGTCAGGTTGCGCAGGCTGCTGTTGGAGCCTGAGCTCGACGCCGGGATGACAATATCAATGGCCTCGACCCCTTCTTCGGCGCACCAGATGATCAGCTCGCCCGTCGTCTCGTAGGGGGCCCAGTCCTCTTTGACGGCGTAACCGGTCTCGTCGGCGTAGCGCCAGGCCAGGTCGAGCGCGGCGCTATCGAGGCCGCTGGACGTGTAGCCGGGGTAGACATGGCCGCTGCTGGTGATCCGCTGGCTAGAGTGCCAGAGCACCAGTCGCAGATTGGGGTTCTGGCGCTGGAGGGCGAGCAAATAGGCGGCCAGGCTCTGTGTCTCCGGTTCCGAGTGGGGGCGCGAGCCGCCGGCGCCCGTCACGACCCCTCCTGGCTGATCCGGGTTGGCGGTCCAGTCGAAGGTATCCCAGTTGCGATTCAGGTCCACGTTGTGGGCGTTGCGGCGCGTGCCGGCGGCGTTGCCGTCGGGGTTGATGGTGGGGATAAAGTGGAAGGCGACGCCGGCCGGGATGCGGTTCCGGTCGCGGTTGAAATCCTCTATCAGGTAGCTTATCAGATCGCGCGTGTTGGGCTGGTCGCCCTGGATGCTGCCCACGACGACGACGGCGGCCCCGCTCCTGTCACCGATGGTGGCCACCTCGAGGTCGCGTCCCTGGACCGATTGCCCGATGTCGTCCCAGTGCAGTGATATGTCCACGGTCGGCTCGCCGGTCGGCGGGATGGTGGGCGGCGGCGCGGAGGGTGGGGGGACGGGTGATTGTGGTGGTGTCGTAGGCGGCAGGCTGGTGGGCGCAGTGGTGGGTGGTGGAGGCTCGGTGAGCTGCTCGACTGTCGGCGGGTGGGTTGTCGGAGTGCCAAAGATGGCCGGCAGCGCCAGCGCCCCGCCCAGCGCGGCGGCGCACAACCCGATCAACAGTACCCCGCCGATCCCTACCCCGATCCACAGGCCGGTGCGCTTGGGTGCAGGGGTGGGCCGGGGGTAGGGCGTGGCCTGCGATGGATAGGGAGTGGGGTAGGCGGCGGGAGCGGGGGGCGGGGCCGGCGGAGACCCGGCCGATGCGAGCAGCTTTGTCTTTTCCTGGGGTTTTAGCTGTTCCGATGGCGTATTCACATCGCGCCGGAACTCGGCCACGCTCTGGTAGCGCGCGCCGGGCTCTGTGGGCGTGGCGCGGAGGATCAGGTATTCGATCTTGGGTGAGATTTCGGGCATCACGGCGCGCGGTTGCGGCAACGGGAACGGGTTGGGCGTCGGGTCGTAACCGGTGGACAGGCGCAGCAGCAGTACGCCCAGCCCGTAGATGTCTGAGCGGGCGTCACTCTGGCCGGCGGTGCCCCACTGTTCCGGCGCGGCGTATCCCGGCGTGCCTAGCGTCACCGTGTCCTGCGATTGGGTCGGTTTGAAGAGGCGCGCTATGCCAAAGTCAATCAGCTTGACCTGTCCCTCCGGCGTCAGCATCACGTTGGAGGGCTTGAGATCGCGAAAGATGACGGGTGGGTTCTGCCCGTGCAGGTACTCGAGCACGTCGCACAGTTGGCGCACGACGTTGAGCACTTGCCCCTGGGGCAGCCGCTCGTTGGGCGAGTCTCGTAATATGTCTTCCAACGTCTGCCCGCGCACGTAATCCATCACCAAGTACAGGTCGTTTCCTTCGGGGAAAAAGTCGGTGACAGAGGTGAGGCCGGGATGGTCGAGCCGGGCCAGCATTTGGGCTTCTTGGCGGAAGGCGTTGGTGGCCCAGGTACGGTCATCTGGGGGCAGTTGATCTGGGGACATCTCTTTGACAGCGCAGCGCCGTCCCGGCAGGCGGTTATCCTCCGCCAGGTAGACCAGTCCCATCCCCCCGCCGCCGATGTGGCGCAGGACGCGGTAGCGATCTTGGAGCAGTGTGTTTGATGTTAGCATACCAATACTCCTAGCGGTTATGGTGACCAGACAGGCCACGTGTCACTGGCTCTGTTGTGTGTCACCTGCACCATGTTGCTTCCATCTGTGTTCATGACATAGATTTCGTTGTCGCCATCGCGGTCGGAAGTAAAGGCCAGCCGCAGACCATCGGATGACCAGGAGGGTGCCCAGTCGTCGGCTGGATTATTGGTCAATCTCATCGGGTTGGCGCCGTCGCTGTTCATCACGTAGAGCTCGGCATTACCGTCTCGGTAAGAGTGGAAAGCGATGCGCCGGCCATCGGGAGACCAGGCGGGAAAAGAGTCCTGGGCTGGGTAGTTGGTTAGATTAACCGGATCAGAGCCGTCGGCGTTCATGATCCAGAGATCCCATTCACCTGTTCGGTCTGAGACAAAGGCGATGCGCTGGCCGTCAGGCGACCAGGCCGGCAGCCGATCGTCGGCCGGATGGTTGGTCAGGTTCGTGGCGCTCAGGTCGCTCAGGTTGATCGCATAGATCTCCCAGTTGCCGTCGCGATTTGATTTGAACGCGATCTGCGAACCGTCGGGCGACCAGGCCGGGGAATCGTCGTCGGCCGGGTCGTGGGTCAACCTGGCGACTCCCGAGCCATCCGTGTTCATCACATAGATCTCCCAATTATCGTCGCGGTCACTGTCGAAGGCGATTCGTTGCCCGTCGAGTGACCAGGCCGGATCCCCGTCGCCGGCCGGATGGTTGGTCAAGTTGAGGGGGTTAGAGCCGTTCTCATTCACTATGTAGACCTCCCAGTTGTCGTCGCGGTATGAATCGAAGACTATCGAGGCCAACGCCGGTGTGGGAGGAAGCGCCGTGGCCGTGGGTGGCGCTTGCGTCGGCGGCGTGGCAGGGGTCGAGGTGACGACGACGATCTGGGGCGCGAGCGTTGCTTCTTGCGTTGGAGTAACTCGCGCGGCGGTTGGGGTGCGCGGCGCGTCAGACTGTTTGTTATCACGGATTGCGGGCCAGACAAAGCCGGCCCCAATCACGCAACCGGCGATCAGCGCCAGCAGCGCGACGCCGCCCAGTCCCCACGCCCAGGCCGGCAGTCTGGTGCGCTTTCCCGTGGGGACGGGAGAAGTGCGTTTGGCAATGGCTGCCGGCGCGCCGCCGTGCAGCCATTGGGACATCTCCTGGGCCGTGGAGAAGCGTTGCGTGATCGGCAACTCTAGCGCCTTGAGTACCGCTGTCTCTGTCTGTGGGCTTACGTGCGGAGCCAGTGCGCGGGGCGGCGCGAATTGCTCAGGCAGTGCCATGCGGTCGGTGGCGGACATGGGGGACTGGCCGGTGAGGGCGTGGTAGAGCGTCGCGCCCAGGCTGTAGAGGTCGGAGCGGGGGTCGGTGTGCTCGGAGGTGGCGCTGTATTGTTCGGGCGGCGCGTACTCCGGTGTGCCCATCGCCCGGACCACTGTCTGGGTGCCGGGGTCTCGCGGATCCCACAATTTCACCAGTCCAAAATCCACCAGCACCGGTTTGTTTTCCGGGGTGATGATCACGTTCAGCGGCTTGATGTCGCGGTGAATCACGCCTCGGGCGTGACAATGGGCCAGCGCGTCGAGCAGTTGGCGCGCCCATTCCAGTACCTGGGTTTCCGGCAGTGCTCCCTCGCGCTGGATGCGCTCCGCCAGGCTCTCCCCCTCGACAAAGTTCATCACCAGGCACTCGGATTCACCCCAGGAAAAGTAATCGGTCACACGCACCAGGTTGGGGTGATCGAGGCCGGCTACCACCTGGGCCTCGCGCTTGAACTGCTGGCGCAGTTGGGCGAGCGTGCGCGAGTCGGCCTGGGGAGCGGGGGTCATCTCTTTGAGCGCCACAGGGATGTCCAGGTTGGTATCCCAGGCGCGGTAGACGGCGCCCATTCCCCCTTGCCCCAGCAGGGCAGCGACGCGGTAGCGGTTGTGGATGATTTGACCGGTCGTGAGAGTCATAGATTCGTTCCTTCGTATTCAGGTTCAGTCTCCGCACCAGTTGGTGTCTGGGTTCAACATCTGGTCGCTACTCCATCTCCACCACGATCACGCCGATGTTATCCTCGCCGCCGGCGCGGTTGGCGGCCTCTATCAGCGCGTCGCACGCCTTCTGCGGGCTGCGGGCGCTCTCGACGATGCGTTGGATCTCGTCGTCGAGCACCATCTCCCACAGTCCGTCCGAGCACAGCAAGAGCGCGTCGCCGGCTCGCAGTTGCCGCGTAAAAGTGTCCACTTCTACGTCCGGGTTGTGGCCCATACAGCGATAGATCTGGTTGCGCTGGGGGTGGCCGCGCACATCCTCCGGCCCGATGACTCCGGCGTCCACCAGCCGGGCCACCAATGAGTGATCCTGCGTGATCTGCTCCAGCCGCCCCTCGCGCAGCAGATAGGTGCGGCTGTCGCCAACGCTGGCGATGGTTGCCACGTTCCCGATGATCAGCGCCGCCGTCACGGTGGACCCGAGGTCGCTGCCCTCCGCCTGGGCGCGGCTCACGAGAGCGCCGTTGGCTTGTTGGATCGCCTGGGCCAGCAGTTCGCCGGGCACGTCCTTGGTCGCCAGTTTGCGCGTCGTCTTTTGCAGGTCGGGCAGGACTTTGGTCTTTATGATCCAGTCGGTCACGATCTTGTTGACGGTGCGGCTGGCTACGTCTCCTGCGTCGTGCCCCCCCATTCCGTCGGCCACCAGATAGAATCCAACGGGCACCGCGCGCCCATCCTGTTCCTTGTCGAAGGTAAAGGTGATGACTGCGTCCTCGTTGCGGGGGTGTTTCCGGCCGGGATGGGTCGCCTGGCCGTGGGAGGGTTTGAGGGGGCGCGCCGGAGGCGGAGCGGACGGCATTAGAGCAAAGTCGGTCAGCATATCCTGCACCGAGGCGTACTGGCCCTGCATTGCCCGCTCAATAAAGATGCGTAGCGGAGGCGGAGCGAGTTCGATGCCCGCGCGTTGCAGTTCCTCGCCGGTGACCAGGTAGAAGAGCAGAGAGGCCAGGAAAGCGACGTTGCTGTTGATCTGCGCCCGCAATACGTCACCTGGTTGCAGGCGGGCGCAGGTGCTCAAGTCGGCCAGCTTGATACTTCTCTCGCCGCCGGTGACGACGAGGCTTTCGATGCTGGCGCCGCCGACCTCGAGATGGGCAAAGTCGCGCTCGTGTAGGTAGGCCAGCGCTTGGCCGACCTGGGCCGCCCCGGCGAGCGCCTCGTCAGGCGACCGTTGCCGTCGCCCGCGCACCAACACGCCCCAGCGACCGGGGTGCTCCACCACGGTGTAGACGCTCTCCTGGTATTGGACGATGGCCCGGTGGGGCAGGATGTTGGGGTGTCCCACGCTCAAGTTGATCAACTGTTCTATATCGGTCTCGGCAAGGTGTTTGTTCGGGCGCGCGCGTCGCTCGTGGATCAGGACGGGCTGCAGGGTGGTTTGACAGCCTCGACATAGTCCGTCGGCGGGCGCATGTGGCTGCGGCGACCCGCAGGAGGGGCAGGTGAGGTCGAGTGCGTCGTAGTAGGTGGAGCGGGCCAGCTCGCGCGCCGCCACGATGCTGTACCTTTGACGTGGATCCTGGGGATGGGTGAGGATGCTGCCCGGTTGGAGCGGCGGCAACCGGCCGATGGGCTGAGCAGTCGGAGGCTCGGAGGGCAGTGGGCGGGTCTTTTGCGGGGGCTTGGCCGGTTGCGCGGGTGCTGCTGCGGCCAGTGGTGAGAGGTCGGCACCGCAGGAGGAGCAGAACTTGGCCTCTCGCCGATTCTGTGCGCCACACTTTATGCAAGTAATCATCGCAATATCTCCCTATGTAAGCGTTCAGACGGGTATGTAAGCTGTTTTTGACTCATTCCAGTTGCCCACCTGAACGCTTACCTCCCTATTAGGACGCAGATTCACGCAGATAAATTAAATCAAAAGTAACTGCTCGGGTCACAGGGTAGGAGGTGCGACGCACTGCTGAAGTGCGTCGCACCTTTCCGTCAGGGTGCGGATACTAGCAGGTCGTCAAAGTGCACCTCTGTTGGCTCATCCTCGAAGGTGGTCGCAGTTAAGGCGATGTCTCCCTCGCTGAAAGTGTAGTCTTCCACCTCTGCCAGTAATTCTCCGTTGACAATCAGAGCCAGGCTGGTCCCATCGCAGACGGCGCGGATGTGGTTGGTCGCGTTCCCCAGGTGGATTGCGTCGGACGAGGCCCATTCTACCAGTGACTCGAACTCACCCTCTACGATCGCATGGATGGCATAATAGCCGTCCCCGCTGACGCGCAGGAGGTAGCCATCGTTGTTCGATTGGATGCGGCACATGACTCCATAGGCGTTGTTATCGTTGTCCGGGGCCGAGATCTGGGTGGCGTCTACCTCGACGATGGTATCGTAGAAGGAGCGGTTGGCCAGTCCCCACATCATTTGCTCTTTCTCGGTGGAGGTGACAAAGTAGACCCCGTCGGTATAGCCCACGTCTCCGGTATCATAGTCTCCTATCTCCCAACCGCTGCCAGAGTCACTGAAATCGTCCTGGAACAAGAGTTCCAGCGGTGACTGAACGAGCAGGTCGTCGTAGTGTATTTCCGTTGGCTCGTCCTCAAATGTGCCCGCTGTCAGGCCGATGTCTCCTGTGCTGAAATCGCCGTCCTCCACCTCTGCCAGCAACTCGCCATTGACGAACAACGCCAGGCGGGATCCGTCGCAGATGGCCCGGATGTGATTCGTTTCATTTCCCTGGTGAATGGCGGTGGACTGGGTCCAATCTACCAGCCACACGTCCTCCTCTCCCATCTCTTTGAGGATGGAATAGTGGCCGCTTCCGCTGATACGGAAAAAGTAGCCGTGGTTGTCGGGCTGGATGCGACAGGCCACTCCATAGTGGTTGTTGTCATTCGCTGGGCCCAAGACCTGGGTGGCGTCCACTTCGATGACCGCGTCGGTGAAGGAGCGACCGGCCATGCCAAAGTAGTAATATTCGTCGTTCTCAGCTCGCACAAAGTAGACGCCGTCCTTGTAGCCTATGTTGCCGCTCTCGTACTCCTCTATCTCCCAGCCGGAGCCGGGATCACTAAAGTCGTCCTGGAACAAGATGTTGCCTACGTCCACCGGCGCGGGGGTGTTGATGGGGCGGGGTGTGGGCGTGAGGAGCGGAGCGGCGGTGGGCTGACGTGGTGTGGCGGGAGGCTCGAAGGTGGGAGTGGGGGGGAGAGGTGTCGCTTTGTCGCTGCCCAGCAAGTACAGTCCTAGCAAGGCGGCGCCCACTGCCAGCGCCAGGCACAGCAGGCCGGCGACTGTCAACCCTACGCCTCCCACCAGGAACCCTCGCTTGCGCTTGACAGGGGGTTCCGGTTCGAACGCGGGTGGCGTTTGCGCGCGCTCCGGCGCGACACGCTCGCGGCGCGGCACGACGCGGGTGACTTGCTCCAAGACGCCCAACGCTTGAGCCATCTCCTCCGCGCTCTGGTAGCGGTTCTCCATCGCCATCTCTAACGATTTGAGCACGACCGCTTCGGTGGCCGGGCTGACGGTGGCGTTGATGCGGCGCGGCGGTGCGAAGGAGGCTGGGCTGGCCATACGCTGCGTGGCCGTGGGGGGCATTTGGCCGGTGAGGGCGTGGTAGAGGGTGGCCCCCATGCTGTAGATATCTGAGCGGGGGTCGGTGTGGCCCGCCCCTATGTCGTATTGCTCCGGCGGGGCGTACTCTGGCGTTCCTGCTCCACGCATCACCGTCCGCGTCTGCGGGTCGCTGGGATCCCACAACTTGACCAGGCCAAAGTCCACCAGTACGGCTCGTCCCTCCGGCGTGACGATGATGTTCAGCGGCTTGATGTCGCGGTGGAGTACGCCTTGCCGGTGACAATAGGCCAGCGCGTCCAGTAGTTGCTCGGCCCACGCCAGCGTCTGCGCCTCCGTTTGCGCCCCTTCCCGCTCGATCCGTTCGGCCAGGCTCTCCCCCTCGACAAAGTCCATCACCAGATACTCGTTGTTCTCCCAGGAAAAGTAGTCGGTGACGCGCACCAGGCTGGGGTGGGTGAACGTGGCCAGCACTTGTGCCTCTTGCTCGAATTGTTGGCGCAATTGGGCCAGCATGGCGGCGTCGAGGCCGATCTGGGGGATCATCTCTTTGAGTGCGACGGGACGATTCAGGCGCGTGTCCCAGGCGCGGTAGACGGCCCCCATTCCCCCTTGCCCCAGCAGTTTGGCGATGCGGTAGCGGTGCTCTATCATCTGTCCGCTTGAAAGTGGCATGGCTTTCTCCTCGATTCTGTTTTTTTGTCCGTTCTCATTTCGTCTTTTTCCGGTAGGGCGGGTTTCTGACCTGCCATCCGGCACGACGAACCGTTGTTACGTTCAAAATAGGAGCGCGACCGCGAGTATTCCCAGGGCAGCGGCTGCGATGCCTACCTCCATCAGCATAATGCCGATGGTCGCGATCCAGCGCAGCCGCACTTGCTGGGCCGGCGGCACGACGGTGACACTGACCGGGATGCGTTGCTTGTACCCGCTTTTTAACTCGATTTCTACGTGGGTGGTGAGCGTTTGTTCGGCCGGTATCAGGAGACGGGTATGCAGGCCGGCCCACCGCTTGATCAGTCCCCCACTCAATTGCAGCCGTCCCGGTCTGAGCTGCCTGGCGTCTAGCGTGATGGTGACTTTTTCTCCTTGCTTGACGACACTGGTGGGGTGGACGTGTACCCATGGGGCGCTGGCGTTGAGTGTGGCTTGCTCGCCGGCGGGGAGAGTGAACGCCAGCGACTGGGCCGGCGCGCCGCTTCCGGTAGGTGCATCTCCAAAGTTTATCCAATCCGGACTGGGTTTTAGTTTGCCTGGCACAGATGGCGGAGCGGCGGCGGGTCGAGCCGGTTTTTTCTTCTTTGACTTTCGTTTGGGAGCCGCGCCCTCCCCTAGCAACGCGCTCCGCATTTCGTCCATAGATTGGTGACGCTTGTCCTGTTCGGCCTGTACTGCATCCGCGATGGCGGTCTCTACCTGTTGACTTACCTTGGGGTTGAGGGCGCGCGCCGGTGGGAAGTGGAACGGGCGGGTCATTGGCTCGCGCAGTGTGAGCAGTTGGTGGAGCATGGCCCCCAGCGCGTAGACGTCGGCCCGCTCGTCGGTCTGAGTTTTGCCGTATTGCTCCGGCGGCGCGTAGCCGTCGGTGCCAAATTCGATAGTGTCTTTTTTCTTGCCCAGTTTGTAAAAGCGGGCGATGCCGAAATCAATCAATTTGACTTGGTCGGAGCCGGCCAGCACCATCACGTTGGCCGGCTTTATGTCTCGATAGATGATCTTGGGCTGCTGGCTATGCAGGTAGGCGAGCACGTCGCACAATTGCTCGGCCCAGTTCAATACTTGCTCTTGGGGGAACGGGTCGTTGCGTCCCTCGAGCATCTTTTGCAACGTTTGTCCCTCGATGAACTCTATCACCATATAGTGCCGTTCTCCCTCCTGAAAGCGGTCGCTCACCCGCGCCAGGTTGGGGTGGTCCAGCCGGGCCAGCAGTTCCGCCTCGCGCTGGAATGACTCTAGCACGCGCTCTCGCTCCGCCTGAGCGACGGCCGATTCGGACATCTCCTTCACGGCGACTACTTTGCCCTGGAGCCGCCTGTCCTGGGCCTTGTAAACGGCTCCCATACCCCCCTGGGCGATCTTTTCCAGGATCACGTACCGCCCGGTCAGGATGGTGAGTGGGAGCATCTCGCCGGTGCCAAAGCGGCCCTGCGCCGGATGGGATGGCGGCGGCGGTGGTGGCGGCGGCACCGTCATCGCCGTCGAGAGCGGGCGGCTGCAATTGCGACAAAAGCGCGCGCCGGGGCGGGTGGGCGTGTCGCAGTGAATACAGCGTGAACCGAAGGGCTGGGCGGACGGCGTAGCCAAAGGCGACTGGCAGATAGGACAGAGACGGGCGCTCTCTCGTACCTCTGACCCGCAGTGAGGGCAAGTGTGGCCGGCATCGGTATAAATAGCGTCTCTAATTGCCTCACCGCATTTCTTGCAAAAGCGCGCGCCTGGTCGCAACATTGCACCGCAATGGATACACGTCGTCGGCGTGGCAGCGGATGGCAGCGCACACCGGCACTTGCGGCAAAAGTGCGCTTCTGGACGATTGCTCGCGCCACATTGCGGGCAGGTGTTCACGGCTTCTCGCTCTCGTCGTTCTCGTTGCTCTCGTGCAACAGTAGGGTGTAGGATGCCGGCCCAAAACGGACGATGGAATTATCTTTCAGGGCAAATTCCCTCTCTGCGACGCGAGTTTCGTCGTCGGGATCGCCCTTGTAACCCACAAAGGTGCCGCTGGTGCTGTCCAGATCGCGCACGACCCAGCGCCCGTTGAACTGGTACAACTCGGCGTGGTGGCGTGAGACGGTGGGGTCGGTGATGACCAGGTCATTCCCCGTCTCTCTTCCCACGGTGATGCTTTCTTTGTTGACCTCGTCCAGCCGGATGAGCGGCTCCGATAACGTGTGACCCCGCGCAACCAACGCGGCAAAGGGGGCCGGCTGCCAATCTGATAGCTTTTGTGTTGGGTGTGCCAGTTGCCAGTGTTCCAATCCCATCAGTTCTGGGATGCGGCTCATCTCCTGACGGGATAGCGTCACTTTGCTAGACGAGCACGACACCAGTGCGAACAGGAAAGCGGGCAGCCCCAGCGCCTGCACGGGCCAATCCCCGATGGCGACGTCGCTTCCCTCTGGCAGATCCGGGTAGAGGACGATGCTGGTCATCACGTCGCTCCAATCGGTTGGGCGGGGATGCGCCGGACCAGAGCCGATTTCCTCGGCGTGGGCCTGGCACCAGTTTTTCCAACTGTGATAGTTGCGTTGGGCTTGTTTGAAGGGGTTGGAACGGTCGGGGTTGAGGATGACTTCGCCGCCATCCTCGCGAATCGCTTTCCAAGTTCCCTCGCGCCGGCCAAAGATGGGGTCCCAGACGTGTTTCAGTTCGGCCAGGAAGACGCCATCTCGTTTGAGCACGACCAGGTCAATCTCGTTGCTCTGACCGGCGAAAAAGTTGTGCAGGAGCACGAAATGTTCCTGCTGAGGGCGAAGGTACTGATACAGTTCGAGCAGCGTTTTCTGCTCCGCCTCGTGGTGCGACTTGCTGCCGTACCATACTTCGACGCTCACAGGCCGCCTCCTTTTGCCCGCCAAGGGCCGTCCTTGCGAAAAGGTTGATCTGCCCCGTCACGGGGCCGTAGATGTCTGCGGAATCACTCTGACGCTGTTTCTGAACAGCGCTTTATTGTACCATCAGGTGGCTGAACGCGCCACTGTGGTGAAATAAGTTTGTGTGACCTACAACTATGGTACAGGACAAAAGTAGGCAGAGGGTATCGAAGGTGTTAAAAGCCGTCATGCTGACTGACCGACAAATCTTTTGATCGGCGGTTTTGGGCGAGCACAAGCTCGGCAGAGACCTCCGAGGTCTAGGGTCTCTACTGAAATGAAATACACCCAAATCTTTTAGGACGTGGATTCACTCCGATTTCCGCAGATGGTATGCGGATAGAACCGGAGAATCAGCGTTCATAGGCGTGAATCTGCGTCCCATTTCGTCAACTTGCGCGTCCCGTAGCGCAGTTTCTTGGCCAGCCGTGGATCGGCTTGGCCATGCTGCTCCAACTCCTCTGCTTGTTGTCTCACATCGGCGGCCAGTTTTTCCTCGCCCATATCCAGCAGGCGGGTGGCGGCGGCTTGCAGTTTTTGCGTAGCGCCGGCCACGTTCCCTGTTTCCAGGTCGGCTCGCGCCCGCTGTTGCAATTTGTAGGCGCTCAGCGCCTCGACGATGTGCATCACCTGGGCCGCCTGTTGAGCCGCCTGGGCCGGGTCGGTGGTGTACTCGGCCACCACTTCGGCCCGCGTCTTGAGGCCGGCCAGGTTGCCGGCCGGATCGTCGCAGGCCAGGAGCGCCTGGGCCAGCCGGTAGACGCCCCCCTGGCGTGGCGGCGCGATCAGTTCCAAAAGCAGGGCCGGTTCCTCCCCCGCCACCAGATCGCCCAGCGGAAAGTTGTAGCCTCCGCCCTCTTTGATCGCTGCCAGCGGCGCGATGGTGGGACGGACGCGGTAGGCGGCTCGCAACTCTACCTCTTGCGAGGGGCGCAGTTTCAGTTCCAGGTTGCGGTAGCGCACCGCCTGCGCGCGCTGCAACTCGCGGGCAAAGGCGGCCGTGATTTCGTCGGGGTTCTCCAGCAAATATGCCTCGCCGCCAGTCTGGTCGGCGATGGGGATCATCAGCTCCTCGTTGAACTCGCCGCCCAGCCCCATGGTGCTGATGGGGATGCGTTTCTGGCGGGCGTGAGCGCCCCAGGCGCGGCAGTCGTCCTCGTCCAGAGTGAACCCGTCGGTGAGCACCAGCAGGCGGTCGGCCCGCTCGCTCGACTTGTCTCGGCGCAATTCCTCGAAACCTAGCTTCATTCCGCGCCCGATGTAGGTCTCGTCTCCCAGCCGGATGTTGTCCAGTCTCTCGATGGCTTCCAGCAAGCGCCGTTTTTGGGAGCCGGAGGTGTTGGGGATGAGGGTCGTCGCCTCGCTGGCAAAGGCGGCCAGTGAAAAGCGGTCGGCGGGGCGGAGTTGCTCGACGGCGGCCCGCAGCGCATCCTTGACCAGGTCAATTTTGCGCGGCAACCGCATCAGCGCCTTGACGGGTATCTCGCCCGATTCCCAGGCAGGTACGCCGTCCACCAGTACTTCCTTCAGCACTCCCATCCGCGCCAGTTCTTCAAACTGGGCCTCGCTCGCCAGCCGGATGCGCATAGATTCGCTGGTATCCACCACCAGCCCCAGGTTGACCGGGAGGAAATCGCCGCCCGCGCCGCTGGCGGTCTCCAGCAGAAGGTACACCAGGCGAGGCTGGCGGGTGACGGGGATATAGGGGGTGTTCAATGTGGACGTCAGTTGCAGGGGTTCTGGCATTTTCACATTTTACTCGGCCCGGCGGCAAAAATCAAGGACGCCGGAGATTCCCCGCTGCTGCTCCAGCGATACCATCTTGCGCAGTCCGTCTCCGTAGAGGCCGTCGCGCTGTTCCATCAGTGCTGCTTGTTTGGCGGCGCCCAGGGTTTGTAGTGCTTTGTGGGCCACCCACTCGGCAAATCCTTCGCAGAGCAGAGGGTCGTCGAGCAGCGGGCAGTTCTCTCTATGCCAGGCGTGGCCCCACTCGTGGGCGACGACCTGGATGAATAGTATCCGGGGCAGACCGTAGATGAGGTACATCACTCGCTGGCGGCCTTTGCGGGCAAAGAGTCCGATGACCTGGTTCACGGGTACTTTGCCCGCGGGCATTTTGCCCGCATCGTCCACTGGGTTGGCGGGCGCCTCCGCCGCCAGTCGTTGCAGATGTTGGTGATCCACCAGCGTAAACTCTGTGCCAACGTTGAGGCCCAGCCCCAGTTGGTCGGTGATGACGCGAGCTACGCGCTCGAAGAGTTCCCGCGCCTGGGCCGGATCGTAGATGGCAGTCTGGTGGCAGCGCGGACAGATACGCCGGTCGTCGGGCAGGCGGACGTGATTCTCGCCCAGCGGCAGGTTGCACACGTCACAGCGGGGGGCCGTCTCATGGCAGCGGCGGCAGACGACGATGGCTTGATCTTTCGAGCCGTCGTTGGCCGCGTGGACCCAGGCGCGTCCCTGCAGGGGGCGACCGCAGAGGTGGCAATGTTTGGGGCGGCGGGACGTTGGTTTCATATCAGACTTGGCGCTATATTGAGAGCATGATGTGATCGAATCAGAACGGGTACTTGCAGCCGCGTATCCCAGGCGCGGATGCCGCCCTGCCCCAACAGGGAGACGATGCGGTAGCGGTTTTGTAGCACTTGGCCTGTCACGAGCGGCATAGGTTACTCCGATGACCAATCCCTATTCTGACCAGGTGCCATCATCGAAGAGTACATAGGTTTTACCGGTGTCGGTGCGGATGATGGCGCCCTGCTCGAAATCCTGCACTGTGCCGTCAAAGCCGCGCTCGCCGTCGGTGGCCCACCCCAGGCCGTTGCGCACCTCTGCGTAGGTGCACCAGATTTTTCCGAATCCCCGTTTAGGCGTGGGGGGACTTTCCTGGGGGGCGCTGTCTGGACAGGAATAGTCCGGGTCGCCCTCGTACCAGATGTTTCTATACGCGCCCCATATCCCGCTGTCGTGCACGGCCAGTATGCCGTCGCTGTCTTTGCGCCAGAACATTTGCCCCCACTCAAAATGCTGTTGGGCCATCCAGGAGGTGTGGGCCGCGTTGGTGGCGCAACCCAACCTCTCCTGTTCCGCCTGCCAGAGGGTGGCAAAGGGGCCCGTGACCGCCGGGCAGGCCGGGGTGGGGGGCGCTGTGGGGATGGGGGTGGAGGTGGGAGGAGGGGTTGCTGTTGGCGGGGCGGGAGTGGCGGTGGGGCCAGAAAGTGGCGGCACGACGATCTGGACGGAGACCGTGTCTCCGAAGCGAGCGCCGTCGGGGGCTTCTAGCTGCCAGTCGCTGCGGTAGGTGCCCGGCTGCGTGGGAGCGACCAGGTTCACGCTGACGTCGGTCACTGAACCGGCGACCACAGTCGGTAACGGCACCGGCTCGCCCGTTATGTCGCCAGAGATAAAGGCCAGCCGTGTCCCCGCCTCCCAGGCGCAGTTGCCGGTGTTTTGCATGCGCCAGACCTTGGTAAAAGCTGTTCCTGGTGGGAACTCTTGGCCCTCCGATGCCGTTACATCTGTTACAAAGGTTGCGTCCAGGACACGGTCGGCCTGCACGGTCGCGGCCGGCGGTCGAGGTTCGCCGGTGGGCGTCGCCGAGGCCAGGTCGGCGACCGAGGCGGTGGGGGGGCGGCGGCCGAAAAACCAGGTCGTCCCCAGGATCGCTCCTCCCACAAGCAGCGCGGCTGCGATCGCCGCCCCGCCGGCTATGATCCACTTCCAGGGAATGTCCCCGCGACCGGGGGCAGGGGCGGGCGTCACCACCTGCGTACCGGTGCTGGGCCGGGGTGCGCGGCGCGTCACGACTCTTGTGTCGGTATCGCTCTGGATGGGGGTCGTGAAAGTCCGTATGTTCCTCAGTGCTGCTCTCATCTCTGCGCTGTTTTGAAAGCGAGCCTCCGGCTGCAATTCCAGCGCCCGCACCAGGGCTGCTTCTACGTGTGGACTTACCAGGGGGTTCATCCTCCGCACCGGAGAGAGGGTGGCTGGGTTCACGATGCGCTGCGTCGCCGTCGGCGGGGACTGGTTGGTTAGGGCGTGGTAGAGGGTGGCGCCCAGGCCGTAGATGTCTGAGCGGGGATCGGTGTGGCCGGTGGCGTCGTATTGCTCCGGCGGGGCGTACTCTGGCGTTCCCATCGAGCGGATGGCGGTGCGGGTGCGGGGGTCGCTGGGGTCCCACAGCTTGACCAGGCCAAAGTCCACCAGCACTGCATTCCCCCCCGACGAGGGTGTCCCCCCCGCGTCGGGGGGGACACCCTCTGGTGTGATGACGACGTTCTGCGGCTTGACGTCGCGGTGGAGCACGCCCTGGGCGTGGCAGTAGGCGAGGGCGTCGAGCAGTTGATCGGCCCAGGCGAGCACTTGTGACTCGTCCAGTGCGCCTTCTCGCTCGATGCGGTCGGCCAGGCTCTCTCCCTCGACAAAGTTCATCACCAGGTAGCCGTTGCCTTGCGCCTCGAAAAAGTCAGAGACGCGGACCAGGTGGGGGTGGTCGAGGCGGGCCAGGACGGTGGCCTCTTGCTGGAACTGCTGGCGCAGTTGGGCCAGAGTTTGCGAGTCTAGCCCCGGCTGGGGGATCATCTCTTTGAGGGCGACGGGCACTTGCAGTCGCGTATCCCAGGCGCGGTAGACGGCGCCCATGCCGCCCTGTCCCAGCAGAGAGACGATGCGGTAGCGGTTTTGTAGTACCTGACCTGTCGTGAGTGGCATAGGTTGCTCCAATGACAAATTACTGTCCCCAGCGGGCGCAAATTTTATAGGTCTCTGCCGCGTTGGTCACGTTGTGCGGATTGGAGCCGTCGGCGTTGGCTACCCAAAAGTCATACGCTCCCACCGTTCCCACCGGCTGCTTGTACAGGATCATTGAGCCGTCGGGAGAGAGGTAGGGCTCTTGGGCGAAAGGGATCACGGGTTCGTAGCTGGCGGAGTGAGGGCTGGCCCGGTGCAGGGTGTCGTGGATGGTAAAGTAGAAAAAAGCTCCATCGGGAGACCACAAGATCGGTTCCTGCTCGTTGAGGCTGCCTGTGTAGATGGTCTGTACTTGCGAGTTATCCGCCACCCGGTGTACGTTGAGTGAGTAGCCTGTTCCCTCAATTCGCCAGAGGGCGACTTTGTATTCTCCGTCCGGCGATGGACATTCTTTGGGAGAGCCGATGCCACAACGGTAGCCGTAGTATAGGTTGAACGTCTCGCCTGCCAGCGTTGATGCTGTGGCTCCCCCCGCGCAGGTGGAGCGTGCGTAGTCAACCGGTTCCACGATTTGCCCTTGTGACCACGAGGGGTCGGTCGAGGCGAGGTAGTAGGCGTTGCCGGCCTCGATGGTGTAAAAGATGCGGCCCCTCTCTCCAGGTGGAGGCGGCGGCAATGGCGCTGGGGTAGTGGGTTGCGCCGCATTGGCTGAGGTCGAGGTCGGCTGGACGGTTTCTCCCGACGGCGTTGACGAGGCAAGGATAGGGGTGTTTTCCGGCGTTGGCGTGGAGCTTGGAGGGTCTGTGGATGTGGGAGAGAGAGCGGGAGTGGGTGAGTCTGGCGCCGGTGTGAGTGTTGGGGCGGGCGTGCTGGTGGGCGGGCGGGTGGCTGTGGGTGAAGGCGTGGCTTGCGCGATGGCGACGCTCGGCAAAGTTGGCGTCGGCTCGCCCTTGCTCCACGGCCCGTTTTGCCACAGCAGCCATCCTCCCGCTACCAGGAGCGCCAGTAGCGGCAACGTGATGAGAGACGCCGGCAGCGTCCACCGCCGTTTTTGCTCCAGCAGCGCCGTCTTTATTGCGTTTATGGAGGGGAAGCGGTCGCCGGGGTCGAGCTCCACCGCTTTGGCCACGGCGCGGGCGGTGCGCGCCGAGATCTGATTGTTCAACTGGCGGACGGGGGCAAAGACGAAAGGATGGGCCTCGGGGCTATCGCCGGTGAGCAGCTCATAGAGAGTGGCGCCCAGGGCGTAGACGTCGGAGCGGGGGGTGGTCTGCCCCTGGCCGGAGTACTGTTCGGGCGGCGCGTAGCCGATCGTGCCCATCTTGAGCGTGTCGGTGCCTTTGGCCGGGTCGAACAGCCGCGCCACGCCAAAGTCAATCAGTTTGACCTGGCCCTGCGGCGTGACCATCACGTTGGCCGGTTTCAAGTCGCGAAAGATGATGGGCGGGTCGTGGCCGTGCAGATAGTCCAGCACGTCGCACATTTGGGCGGTCCAGCCTAGCACCTGTTCTTCTGGCAGGCGACGGTCTGGTGTGGCCTCTAGCAGCTCTTGCAGGGTCTGCCCCTTGACGTACTCCATCACCAGGTAGTGCCGCCCTTCTGACTCGAAGGCATTGACCACTTCTGGCAAGTTGGGGTGGTTCAGGCCGACCAGCATCTGTACCTCGCGTTGGAATTGCGCAATGGCTTCTTCCCGCTCGGCCCGGTTGGAAAAGTGCTCTAGCAGTTCCTTTAGCGCCCAGTGTTTGCCGTATAGCGCCAGGTCCTCGACCAGGTAGACGGCGCCCATTCCGCCCTGGCCCAGCACCTGCACGACGCGGTATCTTTCTCTTACTGTGTCGCCTGTGGAGAGCAGCGCGTGGTCGTCCCCACCGCTCCACGGCGCGACCTGCGCGGGAGGCGGCGATTGTTTGCTCATCCTGGCGGTTTCTTGGGAGACCTGTACGTGACCGACGCTCTCTACGGGCAGGTCGCCGCTGCCCAACGGCTGGCCGCAGTGGGCGCAGAAGCGGGCCGTGTCTCGGTTGGCGTCGAAACCGCATTTTTCACACAGGCGCATCTTGGGTTACCTTCCGCGGGTAGGGCAAGACGCAACTTGCCGAATTTTGCTACGAGTCACATTTGTGTTGTTCTGGGTAGTTTATGACGCCCTCCCACCTTACTTCCTGCCCGTCGCCCGATACGACGATTACTGTGTTGGGTCCCCAGGGTTTGCACTTTTGCGCTTCAATGCGGATTCTTGGCTCAAAGAACTCGAGATCCTCTCTGATGCCGTTCATATAGTAGCGGTAGTTGCCGTCGCCGCCCCACACGTCGAAGGCTGCCCAGCCCCACCACTGACCCTCCACATTTTTGTCCCATTCCACTACGGTGGGCACCGAGAACCCAAGAGGCCCTATGGTGAACTCTGGCGTGGGGGTGGGGAGGGGGGTCGAGGTCGCTCGCGGGGTGGGCGTTGGGCCTACACTGAAGGCGATTTCCAGCTTGGTCCCAATGGGGTTGCCCTCGCTATCTCGTAATTGCCATTTGCTGCTATAGCTGGCAAAATCCGCCGGCGCTCGCAGGGCCATCTCAATCTCTGTACTCCCTTCCGGCGCGAGTGGTTCGATCTCTGGTGTCTCGACGATTTCCAATTCGTCGCCGGAATCAAAGACCAGTGCTGCGCCCTCCGGCCAGGCGCACGTGCCCGTGTTCGCTATCTCCCAATGCTTGACGAATTGCTGCCCCGGCATTAGCACGTTGGGCCAGACGGGAGAGTCAGTGACGACTTCCAGGTCGAACACGCAGGCCGCGATGGCAGTGGTGGTCAGATCGGGCGGGGGCGTTGGCGTCGGCGTGAGAGTTGGCGCGGGTGTGCTGGTCGAGGGCCGGGTTGTCGTGGGTGAAGGCGTAGCCTGCGCGGCGGCGGCGCCCGGTGACGTGGGGGTTATTACGCCCCTTTCCCCAGGCCAGTTCTGCCACAATAGCCATCCGCCTCCCGCCAGGAGCAGCAGCAACAGCGGCAGCCCGACGAGCAGCACCGCCGGCGGCGACCGTCGTTTTTCTTGTCCCAGCAGGGCCGCTTTCATCGTGCCTATGGAGGGGAAGCGGTCGCTGGGGTCGAGCTCCACCGCTTTGCCCACGGCGCGGGCGGTGCGCGCCGAGATCTGATTGTTCAATTGGCGGATGGGGGTAAAGACGAAAGGATGGGCCTCGGGACTGTCGTTGGTGAGCAGGTCGTAGAGAGTGGCGCCCAGGGCGTAGACGTCGGAGCGGGGGGTGGTCTGCCCCTGGCCGGAGTATTGTTCGGGCGGCGCGTAGCCGACCGTGCCCATACGGAGCGTGTCGGTGCCCTTGTCGGGGTCGAACAGCCGCGCCACGCCAAAGTCAATCAGTTTGACCTGACCCTGCGGCGTGACCATCACGTTGGCCGGTTTCAGGTCGCGAAAGATGATGGGCGGGTCGTGGCTGTGCAGATAGTCCAGCACGTCACATATCTGGATTGCCCAGCTTATGAGCTGTTCCTCCGGGAGACGACCGTCCGGCGCGGCCTCCACCAGTTCTTCTAACGTTTTTCCTTCGATGTACTCCATCACCAGGTAGTGTCGTCCTCCTACCTGGAAGGTGTTGACCACTTCTGGGAGGTTGGGGTGACGCAGGCCGACCAGCATTTGCACCTCGCGCCGGAACAATTCGACGGCCTCTTCCCTTTCCTCGGAGTCGAGGAAACGCTCCAGCAATTCTTTCAGCGCCCATTGCTTGCCGTATAATCGCAGGTCCTCGACCAGGTAGACGGCGCCCATCCCGCCTTTGCCCAACACTCGCACGACGCGGTATCTATCTTGTATCACTGTGCCTGCGGTGAGCAGCGCGCGGCTGGGCATAGTCGCCGCGCTTGGGGCGGGTGGCGCGGACGCGCTTGCGTTTATCCTCTCCGTGCTGGCAGGCGGCGATGTTTGCTTATCTACTACTCTTACGGTATCTCCAAAGCGCTGCACGTGATCGCCTGGCGTTTCCCCTTCCTCCACGGGCAGGGCATCGCTGCCCAGCGATGCGCCGCAACTGGCGCAGAAGCGAGCTGTATCTCGATTGCCATCGAAACCACACTTTTTACATATACGCATCATATTACCCCACGTCTTTACGCCTCAGCACGATGGCCGTGATGAGGCCGAACGCCGCCCCGAACCCGATCAGCATGAGCCAGTCTTTGAATAGGTGCCCCACTGTGCGGGTATACTCGATTTGAAATTCCTGCTCATTGAAAATGTCCGTCGGCTCCGGTTCGACGGTGATTGTTTCTGTGACCGTATCGGTAACGGTGATCATCTCGTTCTCAATAATCTCTGGGACAGAGATGGGCACGGTTTGCGTAATGGGTGGTTGGCTGGGGTCTGGTTGAACGGGTATCTCGATCTCCTCCGTCTTTGTCACCACCGTTATCGGTTCCCAATCCTCGTCCGGTTTTTCGACTTCCGTCGAGACCACCTCGGTGATCTCTTTGGGCCAGAAGCGGGTCTGGGTGAGCCTGTTCAGCCACTCCATGTTGGCCGAAGTGCCCAGTCCCTCCATTGACCAGCGGGTGAGCGTCAGGCTGGAGAACTGGTTGGTGAATCCTGGCAGATCGAACAGCACCCCGGCAAAGATCATCTGGAAGAACAGCACCAGGAACACGATGTAGATCACGGTGTTGAGGTTAGGTACGATGGCAGAGATGAGCATCCCCATCAGGATCGCGGCCAGCGTCCCCAGAACGAGTGTGACGTATATCTCTAGCGGGGCTGATAAAAAGACCCCTTCTGCGGGGTAATCCACCTTTAGGCCGATCACCAGCATCAATAGGAAACACTGCACCAGGGCAAAGATACCCAATACCACCACCTTGGAGGCGATGTAGGGCAGGATGCGCAGAGTGACCATGCGCTCCCGCTGGTAGATGGACCACTCTTTCACGATCTCATAGACCGAGGCGAACAGCCCCAGCAGCACCGACGCCAGCGCCATGATGAACAGCAGAGTTTGGCTGTCACCGACGACGGCATACGTGGCGCTGCTCCCGGCTCCTGCCAGGTCGGCGTCCAGTTGACTGCTGACCTCGGCCAACGTGTTGCCGATCAACCAATTTGTATCAGAGACCAGCAATACCAGTGCGCCGATGATGGGCATCACGGCCATCAGGACCGTCAGGAGCAGTTTGTCCCGCAGCACCAGATCCAGGTAGCGGCGGGTGAGGACGAGGAACTGGCGGATTATGCTGACCTTGGGGCCGCGCTGAGATGCAACCTGGCCGGCGGCTGTCTTTTGAATCTGTGGCACCTGGCTCTGCCGGTCGGCCACATAGTCTTGGTGGTGAGAGGACCGTTTGTATTCCTCCGCGCTGGCAATCGCTTTCTGCTTTGCCACTTTGGGGTCGGCGTCGTCCAGTTGGTCGTAGATGTCGGCAAAGTCGCCGCTGGTCACGCCAAAATAGTCGAGCGCCTCCTCCGGCGGCCCAAAGTAGACCATGCGTCCCTGGGAGAGAAAACAGACGTGATCGCATTGGACGATGTTGGCGGTGGCGTGCGTCACCAGGATGATGGTGCGCCCGCCGTCGGCCAGGCGGCGCAGCGTGTGCATCATTTTTTTCTCTAGTCCCGGATCCAGGCCGGAGGTGGGTTCGTCCAAGAAGAACAGGTTTGGCTCGGCCAGCAGTTCGGCGGCGATGCTGACCCGCTTGCGCTGGCCGCCGCTCAGACTGCTGACGACCTGCTCCTTTTGGCCGAGCATCTCGACTTCTTTGAGCACGCGGTCAATGCGCTTTTCGATCTCCTGAGATGAGGTGTCCGGGGGCAGCCGCAACCGGGCCGCGTAGCGGAGCGCGTTGCCTACGGTCAGGTCCCTGTGGATGATGTCGTCCTGGGGCACGTAGCCGACCATGGTGCGATACAGGTCAAAGTGTTGGTACAGATTGTCTCCGTTGACGAGCACTTGTCCCTCTTGAGCGCGGGCAAAGCCGTTGAGGGCCATCATGAGGGTGGACTTGCCCGCGCCGCTGGTGCCCACCAGCGAGATGAACTCGCGGGGGTAGACGGATATGTTGATGTCGTCGAGGATGCGTTTCGTCCGGCCGCCGTACCCGACTTCTCGTACCAGGTGCACCCCGTCCAGCCGCACGCCGCCGGTAGCGGCGTATTGTTGGAAACCGGTCGCCTCGTACACCAGTTTGAAAGGGCCGATCTGCACCACGTCTCCCTGGCGGAGCTGGTGGGGGCGGGTCAATCGTTGGCCGTTGACAAAAGTGCCGTTGGTGCTGCCCAGGTCGGTGAGCGTGTGGCCCTGGGCCGTACGGTCGAGGCGGGCGTGTTGCCAGGAGACAATGGAGGTGGGCAGGGGGATATCGGCCTGGGGATTGCGCCCGATGATGAGCGAACTCTTTCCGCTCAGGGCCGGGTCTCCGAGGCGGATGGTGCTGGCGGCTACGGGCGCTGGCGCTCCTGCCGCTTCCGCTGTGCGGAAGGTGAGGCCCAGCGTGTTGCCCTGGGGGTCGCCGATGCGCAGGATGTCGCCGTCTTGGAGAACGGCGCTCTGCACGCGCTGCCCGTTGACGAACGTGCCGTTGGTGCTGCCCAGGTCTACATAGTGCCACATGGCGCCCCGGCGCTCCAGTTGGCCGTGGTGGCCGGAGACATAGTCGAACGACAGAATGACGTCGTTATCCAGCTTGCGCCCGATGGTGTAGGATTCCTGGGTCAGCTTTACTTCTCGCACTTGTTGCCCCGGCACGCGGATGATCAGGCGTGGCTGCTCCGGGGCGGCTGGTGAGGGCGGTGCTTGCGGAGGCGGACCGGTGGAATCCAGTTGCTGCCCGCAGGCCGAGCAAAAGCGAGCATTGGGGTTCTTTAACTCGTTGCCGCAGAAACGACAGAATCGAGGCATAGTAGCGTCTCCATCATTGTTTTCAGTCGGTGTACATAATAGGTGGGCCAAGCAGGACAGGATGTCATCCCGTCTTACTCCGCCCCGTAACTTGTGGCAATGGTTTTCGTGCGAGTATTATTGTCTCACTTGATGCTTTGTTTGTCAAATGTTTCGATGCCGGGATATCGTTTGGGTGTGTTTCAAATGAGTTAGGTGCAACACTCCTTTATTGAAAAGATACGCCCGAATTGTCTTCTTGCTCCTGATCTATCATCCCTATCAACCGCGCCTCGTCAATCATCGGCGTTCCGAGCTGCTGCGCCTTGCGATACTTGCCGCCGCCGGGCGACTCTCCCGCTACCAAATAGTCCGTCTTGCCGCTGACGCTGCCGACTACCTTGCCGCCGTGTTGCTCGATCATCTCTGCCACCTCCTTGCGCGGGCGGGAGAGCGTGCCGGTGATGACGAATGTCAGGCCCGCCAGCGCTCCTCCGCCAGGCTTGATGGCTGACTTTTGCTCTTCTAGCTTGACTCCGGCCCGGCGCAGCTTGGCGACGAATTCCTGGTTGCGCGGGCGGGCGAACCACTCGACGATGGCGCTGGCCGTGTGTGGCCCCATCCCGGCGATACTCTCCAGTTCCTCTCGATTTGCCTGCGCCAACCCATCCAGCGAGCCGTAGTGCTCCGTCAGCAATTGGGCTATGGTACCGCCCACGCCCCGAATGCCCAGCGCGGCCACGACCTGGGCCAGTGGTCGCTCCTTGGTCGCCTCAATCGCCGCCAGCAGATTATCCACGCTCTTTTCGGCAAGGCCCTTCAACGGCAGCAGTTCTTCCCGGTTGAGATAGTACAGGTCGGCTCCATCTTGGACGATCTCGCGCTCCACCAAAAGCTGCGCCGTCCGCTCGCCCAGTCCCTCGACGTCCATTACAGCCGCAAAGTATCCCACCTGCCGCACGCGCTGCTCTGGGCAGGCCACGTTGGCGCAGTAGACCGCCACCTCTTCCTCCGCCGAGGTCACCGGCTCGCCGCAAGCAGGGCAGACCGCCGGCAGCTCGTAGGCCCTCTCAGCTCCCGTGCGCGCTGCGATCACTGGCCCAACGACGTAAGGGATGACGTCGCCGGCCCGCCGCACGGTGACCATGTCGCCCACGCGGATGTCCTTGCGTTGCAGATCCTCAAAGTTGTGCAGCGTGGCTCTGCTGATGGTGACGCCGCCCAATTGCACTGGCTCCAGTTCAGCGAAGGGAGTCAGCGCCCCGGTGCGCCCCACGTTGACGCCGATGTCGCGCAGCCTGGTCGTCGCTTCGCGACCGGGGAATTTGAACGCCAGGCCGCCGCGCGGAGCGCGTCCCACCACGCCCAGCGCCGCCCGTGTTGCCAGGTCGTCCACCTTGATCACCAGACCGTCCACTTCGTAGGGCACTGTATCACGCTTGGCGACCCAACCCTCGCAGTAGGCGACCAGCTCATCCAGCGACTCGAAGCGGGCGATGTGCTCCGAGACCGGGAAGCCCAGTTCTCGCAAATAGCTCAGTGTCTCCCACTGGGTGGCGGGAACCTGGCCATCGGCGTCAACGATAGAGTAACACAGCAACGTGATGGGCCGGGAAGTGGTGATGCGCGGGTCGAGTTGGCGCAGGCTGCCGGCCGCCGCATTGCGGGGATTGGCGAACACTTTCTCCCCAGCCTGGGCCTGGCTTTGGTTCAATTCCTCAAAGTCCTGGATCAGCATGATCGCCTCGCCACGCACGACCAGGCGGTGGGGAACTATCTCAGACCCTTCGGGTTTCGGAAAACCCGAAGGGTCTCCTCCGACGGGGACGCGCAGCGGCAGAGTGCGCACTGTGCGCAGGTTGCTCGTCACGTCCTCGCCGACGTATCCGTCCCCGCGCGTCGCCCCCAGGGCAAAGAGACCGTTCTCGTAGTGTAGCACCACCGTCAGCCCATCCAGTTTTGGCTCGACCACCCAGGCAGGCGGCGGCGCGTCCTCCGGGGAGAGCTTGCTCACCCGTTCCCACCAGGCGCGCACCTCGTCTCCGCTGGCAGCCTTATCCAGGCTGAGGATGGGGGCGGGGTGCTCCACTTTGGTGAAACCCTCGGCCGGCTGCGTCCCCACTCGCTGCGTGGGCGAGTCGGGTGTGACCAGCTCCGGGTGCTCCGCTTCCAGCTTGCGCAGCTCATCCAGCAGTGCGTCGTACTCGGCATCACTGACCACGGGGTCGTCCAGCACAAAGTAGCGATAGTTGTGATAGTTGATCTCGCGCTGCAATTGCGCGGCACGCTCTGTAACATCGTGTTGAGCCATTGATGTCCCTCCCAGGGGGCCAGATGATCGTCGTGCAGGTGCTAAATCCACGCCTGCCGCCGCATCCACAGATACATGCCGATCGGCATGATGACCATTGTAGCAAGAGTCAGCCCGAACACCAGTCTGTCGGTCCAGACAGTCAGTGGGGTCACGGGTTGGAAAAAGTTCATGCCAAAGAACCCGCTCAGGAACGAAAGAGGCATGAACAACGTGGTGATGATGGTCAGTATCTTCATCACGTCGTTCATACGGTTGCTCACTACAGACAGGTACGTGTCCAGGGCGTTGCTTACTAGATCGCGCAAGCTCTCGGCGATGTCGTATTGCCGGACGAGGTGATCGTACACGTCGCGGAAAAAGACGCGGCTTTCGGGTTCAATCGCTGCATAGTCCCCGCGCGCCAGTTTGTTGAGCACTTCTCGTTGTGGAGCGATGATGCGGCGCAGGCGAAGCAGTGCGCGCTTGAGTGTGAAGAGCCGCTCCAATAGAATCGGCGCAGGGTCATCGAAAATCTGGTCCTCGATCCGATCAATTGCTTCGTCGACTTGCTCGATCACTGGCATGTAGTCGGCCACCAACTCGTCGGCCAGCTTGTACAGCAGGTGTGCTGTTCCTTTTCGCCAGTGACGCTCATCCTGTTGGCAGGCCGCCCAGACGCGGTCAACCGTGGCGATAGGCTGTGCCCGATACGTGACGAGGTATCCCCTGCCCAAGAATATGTCCAATTCCAACGTATTCACCGGTTCACCCTCTTGGTGGTTGAAGACGATGGCGTGCAATGTGAGGTAGAGATACTGATCCCAGTCGTCCACTTTGGGGACGTGTGATTCTTCAAGGGCGTCATCCACGGCCAGCGGGTGGAAGGCGAACGTCTCTTGCAGAATGGGCGCGCACACTTCTGGCGGCTCGTCAGCAAAGTCCACCCACAGCAGGCCCTGCGCGTCCTGTAGCGCGGCCGGGAACTGGTCTGTCCTCAAATCGGTATGGATTATTCCATCCTGGGTGCGATACAACGAACGGATCACGTGGCCTCCTTTCTGCCCGATGTTACTGTCTGCCAGCTACTTGTATACGACCAGTCCAAACGCTCTGGGGCGTTGTACCACCCGCGAGAAACCGGCCTCCCGCAAGCGGCGCAGGGCCCCTTTCGTGACGGAGCGGCCAGACTTGCTCTCCAGATCGCCGATGTAGTGGAACATCCGCCCGCCGCGCTGCAACACGCGGAAGAGCTGGCGGTAGAACGCGCCAGAGTAGAGGTCGCCCGCCAGGGCGAAAGCTGGCGGGTCGTGGACGATGCGGGCGAACGTCTCATCCTCGAACGCTTCGACCTCGTCGAAAGAGTCCCCCACGATCTGGGTGACGTTGGGACTCTCAAAAAGTGATCGTGACCAGGGATTGAGCCGCGCTACTTCCAACGCCGCCGGCTCGATCTCGATCGTGGTGACGTGCTCGGCAGTCCTGGCGGCTTCGATGGCGGTGTACCCCAGGCCGGTCGCCGTATCAAGCACGCGCCCCACGATGGGAGCGATGCTCTCGATCTTTTGCAAGGTGTCGTGATGAGGGTCAATGCCTTTGATACGATGCATTGGGACGCCAGAGACCAGCATAGTTGGCGCGCCAGCGGTCGGCATCAGACTGTAGAGCCGGTTGGCGCCCTCGGAAAAGACCTGGATCTTGTGCGGTGTGTTTTCTTCGACGGCAAAGCAGCCGCGCTCGGACTTGGTGATCTTGTCGAGTTGCTCCCAGGTCAGTGACTGACCATCTGGCAGGCGGACTCGCTGTGATTCTATTGCTACCTCGGTGACGGTCAGGCCCAGGTCCAGCGACACCTGCACCGAGCCGGTCCCCGCTCGATAGGCTTTCATGATTTCTTCGACCTGGATGTACGACAACACTATGTACTGCATTCGCCCACTCGCCCACTCGCCCACTCGCTGATTCGCTGATTCGCCCACTCGCTGATTCACTCATTCGCCCATTCGCCCATTCGCTATGGATGCTCCACCGGCTCTAAAAAGTTTCCTATTGCCCACCACTCCCGCAGTTCGTCGTCGGGGTCGCGGATCTTCCACCACTTGGAGCCGCCGGATAGTGTTGGCCCGTCCACGATGATAAAGATCTCTCCCTCAAGCGCGACGTCCATCCGGGCATAGTTTTCGCCGGGGCCATCGCGCAGGCTGAGACCGTATCCGCCGGTGTCGGTCACCTGCACGTACCGTCCGAGGGCGATGTCGGGTGAGGTGGTGGGGGTGGGTTCCTCCGTTGCGGTAGGCAGAGGGGTGGGGCTGGGGGCGGTGGTGGGCGTCCAGATGATGGGCGTGGGGGTAGGGCCGCCGGCGGCCAGTTGCCCCCGGAGTAGATAAAGGCCCCACAGGCCACACACCGTCAGTGTCAGCAGCAGCGCGACCCCGCCTATTACCCAGGTATACGCGGGGATTACTGCTACGTTTCCCCTGCCTCCCGGTTCGGCGCGGGGAGTGGGGACCGTATCATCCATCCGGCCGTCGTTTTGCATTTACAGCTTCCTTCCAAACTTGCATACTTGCCACTGGCATAACTTGTATCTTGCTCAAACGAACATCAGTATCCCCATCACGACCAGGATGGCGTAAACGACGCGGTTGAACTGGCCGCCGGACATGACTTTGTTGAGCCGGCCTCCGAGAAGGATCGCCAGCAGGATCAGGGGCAGGGCATAGGCGTACAGTCGCAGCACTGTGGGGGTCCACAGCCCCGCCAAACCGTGACCTATCAGGATCATCAGCCCTGTGGGCAGAAAGTAGCATTGTAGCGTGGCCCGAAAGCTCTCCGGGGGCCACTTGCGCAACGCGCCATAGATGATGACGGGTGGGCCGTTGGTGTTATACGCTCCTCCCAGGACGCCGGCCACCCAGCCGAACAGGTAGGCCAGTTTCTCGCTCCGCAAGGGCGGGAGATGAGGCTTGACGAGATTATACAGACCAAATCCGATCAGTACCACACCCAGGACGGCCTTTACGATAGATTCCGGCGCGGTTTTGAGAAGCAGCAATCCGAACGGGATGCCAAGCAGAGAAGACAAGATCAGTCGCCAGGCGGCCCTTATGTCCACGCTGCGCCATTGCTTCAGGAGGATCGTCGCAGCGATGGTGGTGGCGCCAAAAGCGACCAGCGGCGTGGCCGTTTGCATATTGATCACCAGCGCCAACAGCGGCATTGCGATCAATGCATCCCCAAAGCCCAGGGCGGAGCGGGTAAATGCTGCCAGGAAAAGGATACTCAAGATAGGTAGGCTTGATGCAAAGCTCATACAGGCTCCCCTCGTATATGTTACGGACAAATCTCTAATGCCACTTCGTCCACGTACAGTGTGGCTGTGTCGTCGTACCCGTCGTTCCGCGTGCCGATGTAGAGATTCACTGTCTGGCCCACATAGTCGCTCAGGTCATACTGGCGTGGGTTCCAGGTTTTCGCGTCGGATAGCCAAGTCTCCAGCGAGTGATATTGGCCGCCCTGGTCGTATAGGCCGATGTAGTGCCAGTCCCCGCTGTCGTCGGCGCCGACGGGGTAGACTTGCAGGCTCAGGGTGGTGGTGATCCCTTCCGTCAGCGTTATGCTCTGGGCCACCGAGGAGTAAGAGACTTGTCCGGGCCACAGGACGCCCACCCGCGCGCTGCGCGTGCCAGAGTGGGCGTGGGTGGTGGTGTATGCGGCGTGGTTGAGCAGCCAACCCGCGCCGCTCTCAAAGCCGCCGTTGACGATCACGTCAACGCAAGGGCCGCCGCCGTTCTCTTCCTCGAAAACATGGTCACGCGCCACCAGCGGCAGGTGGATTTGGTACTGCGTGGCGATGGAAAATGTATCCGTGACCCATTCCGAGCGGTTGCCGGCCTGGTCCAAGACCCGCACGCCCCAGGTGTGCACCCCCCCGGCGAGGTGCCCGGTCGTGTACATTGTCTGTGTTGTCGTGTGGAGCACCCCGTCCAATTCCAGCAAGTACGCCAGGGGCGAGCCGCCATCCGGCGGCGCCGCTTCCCACATCAAAGTCACTCCCGTCACGGTGGGGAAGGCGATGTTGCCCGTCGGCGTGATGAGGGTGGTCGCGGCTGGTGGGGTGGTGTCGTAGGTAAAGACCACCTCGGCGGGGGAGGTGTCGGAGATAGAGTCGGTCGTCCAGGCGCGGGCGCGCAGGTAATAGTGGCCGTCGTTGTTCAGGGCCGGGAGCGTGTAGGTCCATACAGTCGCGCCGGTGGTCGTGAGCCAGGTTGCCGATGTTGCCCAGTCGGTCTCTGTCCAATACTTGCCATCGGGGTGTTGTATCTGTATCTCTACCCGCTGGATGTTCGCTCCGGTCGCTTTAGCAGTCCCGCTGGAGGGTGGGGGGGTGTTGTAGGAGTTTTGATTGATCGGATTGCTGATCTTGGTGTTAGGCGATTGGGGCAGACAGGGGGCCAGAAAGCTCATCACCCGCGCCATTACGCTGGGCCGCTGCGCCGGGCGAATGGTCTCGAAGGGGAAGCCAAAGTAGACCAGCCGGGGGCAGGTCGTCGCCTCGCTCTGGTACTGGATCGCCGCCGTGCCGCCCAGCCCGCCGTTGTAGATCAGCGCCGGTGTGGAGACGCTGGTTGGCTCTATTTGGTCCGGGTAATCGGCGTCGTACATACCGGCGGCGTCAAAGTGGAAGGGTGCCAGACCTTCCAAGATTGAACCGGCGACGGGGGCGACCTCGTAGGTCCCAGCGTCGTCCCCGGCGTAATCGGCCCGCAGCACGCCGGTGTAAAAGGCGCGGTCGTATGCGCTCCCCAGGTAATCCAGGTCCCAGCCGACCTCCGCCCCGCTGATAAAGAGTGCGCCGCCGCCTTCGAGGTAGCTGCTCAACAACGATTGCTCGGTCCCGTTCAGCGTCTCCTCGGCGACCGATTCCTCTCCCAGGATCCAGTCTATCACCCCATAGTCTTCCAGGCTGATGGCGCCCTCCTGCACGGCCTCGTTGCTGCTGCTATCGAGGGGATAGGTGATCGCCTCGCCGTGCTGGATCACATAGTCGTACCGGTTCATCCGGTCGAGTAACATACGCAGATTGTATCCCTCGACCGGGCCGTCTTCGGGGATCAGCATGGTGTTGTTGAGGCGGTCAAAGCCGTTGATCAGTAACACACCGGCCTCGTCCCCCACGCGGGCGACCAGGGTTTCGGTGGGGAATGATTCACCGCCAGTGTTGGTCCCGCTGACGCGGACAAAGATGATCTGGTCTTCCGTCAGGCTGGTGATGGTGTAGGCGGTGCTCCCGTTCACGGGGACGCCGTTCGACCAGCCCAGGCCATTGGTGCTGGTATAGACGCGGTAACCGGTGGCCGCGTCTCCGACCAGGCCCATAGCGTCGGTGGGGGATGGTCGCCAGGAGACCCGCACCTCTCCCCCGCCCACGTTCTGGACCGCCAGGTGGGTGGGAGGCTCGGGCAGCAGCGTCAGGCTCACTCCGTCCCGCTCCTCAAAGTATTTGACGATGCCCTGGTAGATGGCCCGCGCTGCCAGCATTTGGAAGGCCGGTTCCTTGAGCGCGTCCGCGTCGTCGGGGTTATCGTGGAAGGCGATCTCGGTCAACGCGCCCGGCATGCGAGTTGCTTCGTTCTCGTCCCACAGCAGCCGCAGTTCCCCCAGGTTGCTCGTCTTTTCTCCCCGGTCGGTCCAAAAGGGATCCCACCCGGCCCGGATGTCGTGGACGATTTCGGTGTGGATGGTGTGGCACAGAGTCAGGCTTCCTTCCGTGCGGGGCAGCGACTCGCCGCTGTGGGCGTAGGTCTCGCTGCCGCGGACAGAGCCGTCGTAGCCGTTGGTGTGCCAGGAGACGTAGACGGCGTCGTCGCCAGTGCCGGCGTGTTCCCAGCGGGCGTAGATGGGACGGGCGGTCACGTCGCCCGGCGGCTGGCTCATCCCCATCCGCTGGGCGTAGTAGAATGTGGCGACCTCCCACCAGGGTTTGTCCGGCGGATAGGGAGCGTCCGTCTCGATGCCGTTCAGATCGTCGAAGGAGCCGCCGCCCAAGCGGACCGCGTCGGCGACGACGACGTCGCCGGCCTGGGAGGAGAGATTGCTCAGCGTGACCGTGGCGACCTCGCCGCCCCGGAAGCCATAGTCGCCGATGTGGCGCCACGTGATGCCGTGATGCTGTTGGCTCATCACCACCGTCGTCTCTCCCCCGGCGTGGTGGACGGTGTAGCGGGCATCGGAGGTGCGGTCGGAGCCGGGCCGGTACCAGACGTAGACCCCGTACTCGCCATCGGCGGGGAGCGTGGCGGTCCAGACGGCGGTGCTGGTTGGCGCGCCAGCGACGGTTTCGGCCTGGCGATAGTTGCTGCCCTCGTAGCCTGTCCCGCTGACGGTCGTCCACGCGCCGGTCTCAGAGTACCCCGCGCCTGGGCCTGGGTCGTCGTTGTCCACCACGATCTCGACCTCGTTCATGTCCCGCTCGCGCACCGGCCAGACCTGCGCCCCAGCGTTCCACAGGTACTGGAGCAGGTATTGGTTCACCGCCTCGGCGTTGTTGTGGTCCTCGATAAAGCCCTGGTAGACGGGGCGCTGGGTGCGCCAGGCGGAACCGTTCCACTGCCAGCCGTGCCCGGCGCTGACGTAGACCGTCCTGCCGTTGAGCGCGCCCGGCGGCTGGCCCTGACCAGGGGCCGGTGGTTGGCCGGCGTAGGTGAGCGTCGCTTCCTGTTCCTCCTCTCCTGCCAGGACGGTCTCCTTGCGCGGGATCGGGATCTCGGGCAAAAAGTCCGAAAGCGGGACGTACTCGTCGCTGTCTGGATTCCAGACCTGAACGCGCAGGTGACGCCACTCCAGAGGCTCCAGCGTCCAGCCGATCTGCTCGACGATAGCCTCGAAAGTGTCGTGATCCAGCGTTTGCAGCGCGTCGGGCGACATTCTCAGGCTGACGGTGATAGCGCCGCTGTCGCGTGTCTCCAACTGACTCAGGGTGGTCCCCGCCGGGATGGCGGAGTTGAGACCGCGTGCGCGTTCCTCGACCGTCGGGCCTTCCAGCAGTGCCGTCAACGGCCCTTCCGCTCCTGCGCCGTCGCTTTCCAGTCTGTGCGTGCGCTCGACGCAGGCCAGCCCCTGGGCCGACCAGAAGCAGACGGGTCTTGTTTCCTGGGCGGCGGTGAGGTTGAGGAAGGCGGTCAGTGGAATGAAGGCCAGTAGGACCGGCAATAGTATTTTTGCTGTGGTTGAAAGTCTCATTATCGCCACTCTAGTCAGCGAATCTCTGGCCCACTGAAACGCTGAAGGTTCTGATTGTGTTGAACTGGTTTCCTTATGCTCTCGGAGGCTACGAGAATCCTATCAGTGGCCTCATTTCCGCGCCGCCCACTCGAGCACTTTTTCCACATCCCACGTGTTGATCACGTCCTCGGCGCTCGCCCACCCGCGCCGCGCCGTCGCCACCCCGAAGGGCAGCAGAGCAAAAGCATTCGCGTTGTGAGCGTCAGAGCTTATTGCCAGCTTTACGCCCAACTGGACCGCCCGCCGCACGTGCGCGTCGCGCAGATCGAGCCGCTTGGGGTAGGCGTTGACCTCCAACGCGGTGCCCGTCTCGGCGGCGGCGCGAAAGACCGCTTCCATATCCAGATCGGCCCCCTCCCGCTCACCGATCAGCCGCCCGGTTGGGTGAGCGATGACGTCCACGTGGGGGTTGCGGATCGCGGCCACCATCCGCGCCGTGACTTGTTCCCGGCTCCCGCGCAGCCCGCTGTGCACCGCCGCCACGACCAGGTCCAACTCGGCCAGCGCCTCGTCGGGATAATCGAGGCTGCCGTCGGCCAGCACCTCGACCTCGGCGCCGGCCAGCAACCGGAACTCGCCGCCCAGTTCTCGATTGACCTGTTCGATCTCGGCCCGCTGGCGGCGCAGGTCCTCGGCGGTGACGCCCTGGACGATGCCCAGGCTGTGGGAGTGATCGGTCACCAGCGCGTACTCCAGGCCGAACGCTTGCGCTGCCTGCGCCATCTCTAGCAAGCTCTGACGCCCGTCCGACCAGGTGGTGTGGAACTGGAGGTCGCCTTTCAAATCTTGCACCTCGATCAGGTCGGGCAGCCGGCCTTCCAGCGCCGCCTCGATCTCGCCCCGGTCCTCGCGCAGCTCAGGTGGGATGAGCGGCAGGCCCAGGGCAGCGTAGACTTTTTCCTCGGTGGCGCACAGGATCTCGCGGCCGTCCTCCCGCTTGAGCCCGTACTCGCTCAGAGAAAAGCCCCGGTCGAGCGCCAGCCCCCGCAACCGAATGTTGTGGGCCTGGCTGCCGGTAAAGTATTGGAGCGCGGTCCCCCAGCGGGCGGGCTCCAGCACGCGCAAGTCAACCTGAAAAACCTCGTCGGTGTGAGGCAATTGGACGTTGCACGAGGTCTTGGTGGGGCCGCTGAGGAGCACGTCGGTCACCTGGGGGAGTTGGCGGAAGCGGGCCATCACCGGCTCCGGGTCGGCCGAGGCTGCCAGCAGGTCCAGGTCGCCGACAGTCTCCCGCATACGACGCAAGCTGCCGGCTGTGGCGACCTGCACTACCCCCGCTACCTGGCGCAGGGCGTCCAGCATCGTGTGGGCCAGGGGCCAGGCCATTCCCAGCAGGGTGCGACCGCTGCTCCGCTTGAGCAACTCGATTCCGGACAGCACTTTTTGCTCGCTCCTGGCTCCCATGCCGGGCAGTGCTTGTAACCGGTTTTCCCGCGCCGCTTTTTCCAGCGCCTCGATACTCGTGACGCCCAGCTCTTTCCAGAACAGCGCCGCTTTCTTGGGGCCGACATCGGGGATGCGGAGCATCGCTACGACCCCCTCCGGTACTTGGGCTCTCAGTTTCTCGTAGGCCTCCAACTGACCGCTGCGCATCAGTTCGTCAATTTTGGCCGCCAAAGTCTTGCCGATGCCGGGGATCGCTTCCAGTTCTGCCTCCTGCCAGATCTCTCTCAGCGGCCGGCCCAGAGCGGCGACGTTTTCCGCCGCGCGGCGATAGGCCAGGATGCGGTGGTAGTTCTCGCCCTGGATGGCGAGGATGTCGGCCATTGTGGCAAAGATTTCGGCTACTCTGTGATTATTCATTGCCGTTCCGTAACTGCTCAGCCTGTCATTGCGCCTGCCCAGAGCAGAGCGAAGGGAAGCAATCTCCAATTCCCGAGGTGGGGATTGCGCGGAATGGCATTCCGCCTTACATTACCCCGGTTTATTGAGATGATACGCGCGGACGTTGTTTGCCCGCCGTCGCTGCCCGCCACGCTTCGCTCGCGGCTTTGGCTCCTCGCAATGACAGGAGAAAACTGCCCTGGCTGAGCAGTTACGCCATTCCTCTAATTGATTATACCCTATCTTCCTCGCTTGGCAATGGTTCTTTGGTGGGATATGGCGCAAGGGTGTGTATCCCAAATTGTGAGTCTACGCCACCAGAGGCAGCGAATGGTAGTAGCCGGTGGCAGTTACGTTATTGTTGGTCCATACGGGGAGTGGTGCTTCCTGATGTTGTGTCAATGAA